>Ga0074195_1000907_pt1 | contig 48751 bp, 52 predicted proteins | sample EPASupsiteHSE623_FD_64525 | JGI IMG/M metagenome (GOLD analysis project Ga0074195, IMG submission 64525) | Bioremediated contaminated groundwater from EPA Superfund site, New Mexico - Sample HSE6-23 | ecosystem: Environmental > Aquatic > Deep subsurface > Groundwater > Contaminated ...
GATTGACGTGGATGGGTTTTAGGTGTATCCATCGTGTGGTGTGTTTCAGCGGAAAACCGTCTTACCGATCGGAAAATACTATGCATCTCTCAAATTGTGACTGCTGCTCCCTCCGGGGGAGAGAGGGGTCACCCTTTTGGCTACTGAAAGACAATAAACGAATAACAAACAAGAGTTTTTCAAAAGAACACATTTTTTAAAAAATTTGCTCTGTAGAAACAGGCATGAACGGGAGTTCACATCCGAACCATGAAAATCGTTTTTATGATTCTCCCCTGCCTCAGGGCCTCTCCGAGGCACGGCGGGGCAATGAGGTTTCATTTTTTAGCAGTCCGTAAAACCGCCGCGGGGGCGTCCCTTCGGGGGCGGCGGCGTTCATCGCAGTTGAAGAAAGGATACATCTCCATTTTTTCCAAATAATCTGATTTAATATGAAAATGGAACTTCTGTTTTCATTCTGTGTGCCTGTGGCCGCAGGCATCGTGAGCGTTTCATAGGAAATCATTGAGAAACATCTGGCGTTACTATGGATACGTTATATCCATGGTTGCCTGTAGCCCAAAGGGCCATGAATAACTCTCGGAGGCTTCGCCCCTGTCACTGGAGCACCCCCCATTACGATGACAACGTATTACCTGTAACCTTGGGCTATCGCACTGCGCCCGTCCCTCAACGGGGGACTGGTGGCGCAAGAGGGGGGCAATATAGTATGTGAAAAAAGGTTATCTACAGAACAAAAAAAAATTGTCTTATTTACCAATAAAAAAAGCGCAGGGAAAAACCCTACTTTGTATCCCTCAACCTGACCGCGTTGTTCCCGTCCCACAACAGGACCACATTCGAGCTTCCCAGCATCCGACCGGTTTTGGAATCAGTTGCCGTGACCGTGATGATAACCGGTTCAAGGATAGATGCTGGTTGTTCGGTAAATGACCAGTATAATTTCTCGCCATGATTGGTAACCGGGTTTCCAACTTCATTTACCGTGTAATTAACCGGGCCCCATGAGAAGAACTTCCCGTATGTTGCATTCCATACAAATTGGGATCGTGCAGCATCAAAACCGTTCCCATCAACGGTAATCCCAATCCCGGGTGTTGAAGACATAATGGGTGAGTACCACTGCGGACTTGCGGTCAGGGTTACCGATGTTTTTGTTACTACCGATAAGGTTGGGGGCTGTGCCGGCACAACCGAACAGCGTCCGTTCGTGCACCCGCAGCTGCCGGCGCCGCAGTCCAGCGGTCCTTCGCAGCTCATGGTGCACATCACATTATCACAAACGGGTTTTGCAGCCTGTTTGACACAGCTGGTCGGATGACAGCACGGGGCAGGTACACAGTCCGCATCGGTCGTGCAGGTCTGTGAATCAACAGGAACGGTTGTCACCGCTGGAGGCAGGGTAGTTATCACTGGAGCTGCAGGGGGTGGAGTTTGTGATGTGCAGCCTGCAAGGAGAGCCGCAGCAATACATAGGAAAAGGAGCATGAGTATTTTTTTGTCCATACTAAAAATCTGTTGTACTCCTGATAAAACCGACGGTGACTGCGAAAATGTTCGCTCTTTTCTTCTGAATAAAAACAAAGGTGGGAATACTACCCTTTCAGGTGCATCCCCCTGCAGGGGAGCTCACTCTACCTTTGCCCACACGTACGCAAACCGCTGGAACGCGGTGATATGCCCGAAGATACCAAAGAGTAACAGCAGCCAGCCGAACCAGCCGAGTCCATAGAGACTTATAGGGGCGATGAGGTCGATGAGGCCGACAACCATGATCAGGACGAGCCGGTCTGCCCTGCCCAGCAGTCCGCCATAATAGCGCCCGACACCCACCGCCTGCGCCTGTGTGCCGAGATAGGAGGACATCAGCACCCCGGTGAGTGCCAGTACGCCGATCTGCCACGGCACCATCCCCCCGGCAAAGATACCGGTGATAATGAAGATATCCGCGTACCGGTCCACCGCATGATCGAGGAAGTCACCCCGTTTGCTCTGGCACTTCATCTCGCGGGCAACCGCTCCGTCCATCGAGTCACAGAATGCATTGAGGGCGACTGCTGCAACGCCCCAGAGTTCGAGCCGCAGGTAAAACAGGATGCCGGCTGCAGCAGATGCGATCAGGGCAGCGATCGTAAAGAAGTTCGGCGTCAGCCGGCACCGGATTGCAATCGCAACCAGCGGATCGAAATAGACTTTCACATGGGAACGGTACTGGTCGAGCGTCATTTAATGCACCTCTAAAAAGCCGGACCAGTCGATCAGGCCGAACTGCGCCGGAATCTTCCCTGCAACAAACCCTTCGATCTGGTCAGCACAGTACACCGGGTCGTGACCCGTGGTGTCCAGTTCAAAGATATGTGCGGCATCGTGCAGGTCCACCGTCTCGATCAGGCAGTCATCGAGAGCTTCTGCATCCGCATTTTCCTGGATCTTGCCGGCAGGATATTTACGCTGTTCCAGCCGTTTTTTCAGTTCGTCCGGGCGGCACCGGAGCACAATAATGCGATCGCAGGGAAGCAGGTGGGCAAAGTGTCCTTCCACAAACCCGTGTACCGGGACAAACTCCGCTGCCCAGCGCTCATCATCGAAGATCTCGGTGTCGCGCTGCTCATCGTCACCGGTGATATAGGGGCGTATGGTATCGGTAAGATGCACGACCTTGTGCCCCCGCCGGGTAAGCTCCTCGCCTATCAGCGATTTGCCGCTGCCCGGAGTGCCGGTGATACCACACATCATAGTTTGTTTATCTCCTCAATGAACAACTCGTTCTCCCAGTCCTCACCGACGCTCACGCGGATGTAATGGTCAGGCAGACCGGCAAAACTCCTGCACGAGCGGACCACAACGCCTTTGCGGGCAAGGTTTTCGACAACTGCATCGCTCTTGTGCGGGGCGACATCGATCATCACAAAGTTCGCATCGGATGGGAGCACCGGGTACTTCACCCCATCGGCAAACCGTGTGCGCCATCGCTTCACCTGTGCGATATACCGTTCTGCACGGGCCTTGTCCGGCAGTGCCGCTGCTGCCGCTGCTGATGAGACCGAATTGACGGTAAACGGCGTCCCTGCCCGCTGGTACCACGGCGGCAGCCATCGTGGGGTGAATGCATACCCGATCCGCAGGCCGGCAAGGGAGTAAACCTTGGAAAAGGTCCTTCCCAATACAAGGTTCTCGTGTTTCTTCATGAGAGGGAGATAGTCGATACCGGCAAACTCGACATAGGCATTGTCAAGAAAGAGGATACCTTCAATCCCTTCGAGAATCTCTGCAACCGTGTCAACCGGCGTTGCATTCCCGGTAGGGTTGTTGGGAGAACAGACAAAGGTAATCTTTGCCTCTTTGGCTGCCTCAATCAGTTTTCCGCAATCAACCGAGAAATCTGCTTCCCGTGGTACGGTGATTACTTCAGCACCCTGACCCATCGCCGCAAGCGCATAGAACGAGAAGGTGGGCGTGGAGATCGCTACGGTCTCCCCGGGCTCGACAAGGGTGCGGATGACAGTCTCGATCACACCGTCCATCCCAACGCCCGTCACAAAGTGATAATCGCCATAATATGCCCGCAGGGCATTCATCAGGACATTGACCCGCTCATCCGGATACCGGTTCACGGTTTTGAGTACTTCTTCTGCTGCAGCTAACGCAGCAGGAGAAAGGGGCTCGGGATTTTCATTGCTGGCAAGCCGGGCTATCTTACGGATACCGTACTCGCGGGCGATATCCTCTGCTTTTTTGGCAAAGACATAGCCGCTCTTTTTTTTATAGCAGGATCTAACCAAGCGCTCCATTGATCACTCCGACCACGTAGTCGATCTCGGCCTCTGTGATAACCAGCGGGGGGACCAGACGCAGGTTCCCGTCCGCAGCGCAGTTGACCAGTACACCCTGGCTGGCGCATTTCTTCTGGACATCCAGGCATTTGTCCCCGATAGTCATCCCGATCATCAGCCCGCGGACACGGGGGTTTAACGCGGCAAGACCCCTGCCGAACCGTTCGCCTTTCCGGGCCACATCGGGAAGGATCTTCTCGATCACGCCAATGGTGGCAAGCGCTGCTGCACAGGCAAGCGGGCCCCCGGCAAACGTGCTCCCGTGCTCGCTCTTTTTGAACTCCAGGTCTTCACGGGCAACCAGTGCGCCCATCGGAAACCCGCTGGCGATCCCCTTTGCAAGGGTGACAATATCCGGCATCACCTTCGTGTGCTGCATGGCCAGCCATGTGCCGGTACGTCCCATACCGGTCTGGACCTCATCGGCGATCATGAGTGCGCCGGTATCATCGCAGATCTCGCGGATGCCTTTGATGAAACTGTCTGGCGGTATAATGACTCCCGCTTCTCCCTGGATCGGTTCAAAGATGACCCCTGCCGTATCGTTATCCACGACTTTTTTCAGCGCATCAAGATCGCCGTATTCGACAAAGGTCTTGACCATGCCAAGCGGCTCGAACGGCTCACGGATCGCCGGCTTGTGGGTGACGGCGAGGGAACCTACGGTACGGCCGTGGAAACCATGGGTGAAGGCAACAAATTTTTTCCTGCCGGTCCGGACCCGGGCCAGTTTGAGTGCCCCGTCCGTTGCTTCTGCACCCGAGTTGGAGAAAAAGGCCTTGTGCAGGCCGGTAATCTCTACGAGTTTCTTTGCAAGATCCCCCTGGTGGGGCACGTAATAGAGGTTGGAGCAGTGGATCAGCTGGTGTGCCTGGTCGCAGATCGCTTTTACTACGGCCGGGTGGCAGTGACCGGTACTGCAGACCGCGATGCCTGCAACACAGTCAATATACTGCTTCCCTTCCGCATCCCAGACAATTGATCCCTCGCCCTTTACAATCGCCATATCCCGCGAGAACGCCGGCATAACGTAGCGTTCATCGAGTGCTTTGAACTGGCTTGTTGTTTCCATTTCCATCACCGTATTCTTTTTTGTTTGCTTGTGTTCCCACGTTATTCATATTCAATGGTTGCCGGGGGTTTAGCCGTGATATCGTAGACCACCCTGGCAACGCGGGGAATGTCAGCGGTAATTCTTGAACCAATTTTTACCAGGTGTTCAAACGGGATATCGAGCGGATCTGCTGTCATCCCGTCACGGGAGTTTACCGCTCGTATGGCAACGATCCACCCGTGAATCCGGTTGTCGCCTTTGACGCCGGTGCCAAGGCCGAGCAGTGCGGCAAAACACTGCCAGGGCCGGTACTTCTCGACCAGTTCGTCTTCCACGATCCAGTTTGCCTCGCGGATGATCTCGACTTTTTCTTTCGTGATATCCCCGATGATACGAACCGCAAGCCCGGGACCCGGGAACGGCATCCGGTGCTGGATCTCTTTTGGCATACCAAGGGCGCCGGCAACCTCCCGCACCTCATCCTTGTAGAGATCGCGGATAGGCTCGATCACTTTCACAAACTCCATATGCAGCGGCATGCCCCCGACATTGTGGTGGCTCTTGATCCCGCCCTCGCTCTCGATACGGTCCGGGTAGATGGTCCCCTGCAACAGGCATTTTGCCCCGATCTTTTTTGCCTCGCGTTCGAAGACCCGGATGAACCGCTCGCCGATCGCCTTGCGCTTCTCTTCGGGATCCGTAATTCCCTTGAGCGAGGCCAGGAACTCGTCACCGGCATCGACAATCTGGAGGTGGATATTGCCAAAGAGCGTCCGGATCCGTTCGGTCTCCCCTTTCCGCATCAGGCCGGTATCGATGTAGATCGGGAAGAGATTGTCGCCAATCGCACGAGCTGCAAGAACCGCACAGACCGAACTGTCCACGCCCCCTGAAAGGGCCATGACCACCTTGTCGTCACCTGCTGCGGTTTTGATCTCTGCAATGGATTTTGTAATAAATTTCTCTGTATTGACCATCTTTATCTCCTATATTGTCCTCTTGTTCGCCCTGCATGCTTCAACAAACCCAAGATACGGGGGAGACGGGCGGGTTGGCCGGGAACGGAACTCCGGGTGGAACTGCGTGGCAAAGAAGAACGGGTGACCGGGGAGTTCGAGACACTCCATACGGTTCTTGTTGGTTGCGGAAAAGACGAGCCCTGCCTTCTCCAGGTCCCCGATATACTTCGGGTTCACTTCGTACCGGTGCCGGTGGCGTTCGGTGATCTGTTTCTCCTTGTAGAGTTTTAACGCCAGCGTGCCATCACGGATATCAGCGGTATAATTGCCAAGCCGCATTGTCCCGCCGAGTTCGTTGATCCCTTCCTGTTCCGGTAAAAGCCCGATCACGTGGGTGCCCTCTCCGAACTCCTCACTCGTGGCATCGGCAAACCCTGCCTTGTGTCGGGCGTACTCAATGGTTGCCAGCTGGAACCCTAAGCAGAGGCCGAGGAATGGCACATTGTTCTCGCGGGCAAATTTGATCGCTTCGATCTTGCCTTCAATACCGCGTTTGCCGAATCCTCCGGGAATCAGGATGCCGTCATAGTCCTTGAGCTGGCTCCGTTCGTAGCGTTCCGCATCCAGCCAGACAATCTTTACTTCCGTCGAGAGTGCCCGTCCCGCATGCTTGAGCGATTCCTTGATACTGATATAGACATCCTCAATGCCGTACTTGCTGACGATAGCAACGGTCACCCGGTTGGTGTACTCCTTGTTCACCAGCCGGTACCAAGCGGTGTCGGGCTCTTTTTTATCCAGGCCGAGATGGGCAGAGAGCACATCAGCAATGCCTTCCTTTTCCATCTCCATCGGTACAGCATACGTGTCAGGAGCCGTGGCGGCGGATATGACGGCCGTCTGGGGGAGATCGCAGAATGCGGAGATCTTGCGTTTTGTCCCGGCCCCAATCGGGTTCTCGCTCCTGCCGACAATGATGTCGGCATGAAGCCCGAGCTCCCGCAGGGCTTTTACCGAGTGCTGGGTGGGTTTGGTCTTCATGTCCCCCATCGTATCTTCAGGGATGAGTGTGACATGGATGAGCACAATATCATGCTCGGGGAGTTCACCGTGCATCTGGCGGACCGCTTCTAAAAACGGCATGCTCTCGATATCCCCAACGGTTCCCCCGACTTCCACGAGACATATGTCCGCTTTGGTCCCGTCAGGAAATTCCCCTTCTGCGGCCTGGCGGATACAGGTCTTGATCTGGTCGGTGATATGAGGAATAATCTGCACGGTCTCTCCGAGGAAATCGCCCCGGCGTTCCTTATCGATGACCGTGCGGTATACCTTGCCGGTCGTGATATTGTGGGCTGCCGTCAGCTCGATATCAAGGAACCTCTCGTAGTTGCCGAGATCGAGATCGACTTCACTCCCATCCTTGAGCACAAAAACTTCACCGTGCTGGGCCGGGTTCATCGTTCCCGCATCGATATTCAGGTAGGGGTCGATCTTGACTGCTGTCACCTGATAGCCGCGGTTCTTTAAGATACGTCCGACCGATGCAGCCGTGATCCCTTTTCCCAGGCCGCTCATCACACCGCCGGTAATTATGATGTACTTCACGAGAATCTCCCCAGTTGCATTATATTTGGCTCACAATCCCTAATAGTGTTATCTTCGTTTAAGTAACGGCAGAAAACCCGGAAATTTCCCGCTTGCCTGTCTGCACCGGCCCGGCAAAGCCATTGCTATGAACCTGTGGTGACGCTCTTTTAAAAGCAAGATTAATTTGTGAAAACATCTCACTGAGATGATATGAAATTCAGGCAGATTATTCATATTCTGGCAATTATCGCATGCATTGCCTGCTTCATCCCGCCGGTACTGGCAGCGGATGAAGCCCCCCAGGATGAGGCAACTACCTTTTATAACCGGGGTGAACTGCTCCTCGATACGAATGACTATGAGAGTGCGATTGCACAATTTGACCAGGCGCTCGCCTCCAACACAACCCTCATCAAAATGTCCAATGGCCTGCTGTACACGTACCGGGATAAAGCCTACGCACAGATACAGCTCAAGAAATACAACGAGGCCCTCCAGACTCTCGACCAGGGACTGGCACTCTATCCCAAGGACAACATGCTCTGGAACAATAAGGGCTATGCGAACTATATCCTTGGAAAATACCCTGAAGCTCTCGCAGCGTATAACAACGCCCTCTTGTTTGAGAAGAATTATACGATTGCCCTGATCAACAAGGGAGACACCCTCTCAAAGATGGGAGACTACTCCGGGGCTATTGATACGTATAAAATTGCCCTTGAATCTGATCCCGGCAACCGTGATGCAACAGCGGGTCTCGCCGCTGCACAACAGGCCGCTGCATCGACAATACCAACCTCCATGATGGTGATCCTTGTCCTTGTGATCATCGTCGCTGCCGGGGCCGTCTGGTATATTAAATGCAAAAAGCCTGAAGAGAAACCCGAAGAGAAGAAGCCCCAGGGAAAGAAGAAATAATTTTTTGCATTGTAGAAAATCGTTTTTCACGTAATATATTGCCCCCCTCTTGCGCTACCAGTCCCCCGTTGGGGGACGGGCGCAGTGCGATAGCCCGGGTAAGGTTACAGGTAATACATTGTCATCGCAATGGGGGGTGCCCCAGTGGCGGGGGCGAAGCCCCCGAAAACGTCAGAGTTTTCTCAATGATTTGTACAGAGCAATTTTTTTTATTCCTTTGCCGTCACGGCAAATGCTGCCGAAGTACGGGAAAGCATCGTTTTTTCATCGTTTTCTAAAAAGACCTCAGCTTCAGCAAACGCAACCCGTCTTCCTTTCTTGATCACCTTTGCCTCGGCAACGATGAAACCCTCCCGGACACCTTTGACAAAACTGGTGGATTCGGAGATGGTCGCAATACCCTCGCGCTCCTTTAGCTGGGTGTAGAGGGCAAGGGCAATCGCCTCATCCGCGAGTGCAACGAGCATTCCTCCCTGCAGCCAGCCGACACCGTTGAGCATATCCGGCCGGATCTGCATCCTGAGCACTGCCGTTCCGGGTTCATAACTGACGATATCAATCCCCATTAAACAAAAGAACGGGTTGGCATTGCTGCCATGCTTCCGGATATTTTCTATATAGGACATGAGTCTCTCTTGAGTTTTTTATCCGGAGGGGATTAAACATATGCCTTCTCCCCGGCCGGTTGTTTAATAGTGTTTATCGTTCGAACTATTCTGCATGCAGGACCCTGAAACAAAAGAGATGCTCGCTGACCTCATCTGGCTCAATGCGGTAATTGCCACAGAACTCATCCAGATTACCGAGAACACATCAGCAATTCTTCGCAAATCCCCGCCACCGGAGAGTTGCCTTGCCGAACATCATGAACTTAAGAAAACCGCGCTCCATATGGCAGAGAAGTACCGTCCGGCAACGGTGCTTGGCCAGCACCTGCTCAAACACCAGTAATGTTATTGGGACACTCTGCTCACGGTTATAGTACAATAAACCCCGACCGTACGAAAAGAGTTCGCACGTATACTCCATCCCGTCTGATACTTTACCTTTTACATCTTTGGTAACAGGAGCAAGCCCGTCATGACCCCCCCCGGCATATCGTTCAGTCTCGTCATCCCCGCATACAACGAGGAGAACCGGATCCAGTCCCTCTTCGATGAGATTGCAGGATTTGACGGGGAACTTATCGTTGTCTGTGACGGGACTGACAGGACTGCGGAGTGTGTCAGCAGGATTGCGGCCGGCAGGAAAGATCTCACGATCCGCTGTCTGGTGTTCGATCACCGGCTGGGCAAGGGAGGCGGCGTGATCGAAGGACTCAAAGCTGCCCGGGCACCGTTCGTTGGATACTTCGATGCGGACGGTTCTACGAGTATTGCTGAGATGCAGCGGCTCTTCTCTCACCTTTCACGTTTTGAGGGTGCAATCGGTTCGCGCTGGGTGCCGGGCTCAACCCTTCGCGTGCGGCAGGGAATACTGCGAAGGATGGAGAGCCGGGGTTTTAATCTCCTGATCCGGCTGCTCTTTGGTCTCAAATTCAGTGATACCCAGTGCGGGGCAAAGGTCTTTACAAAAGCTGCAATCGACACCGTTCTTCCCGAGATGACTTCGAGGGGATTTGAGTTTGATGTCGAACTGCTCTGGCGGATGCAGCAGGCAGGCTACACGGTAACTGAAGTCCCTATTGTCTGGCAGAACAAGGGCGATTCGCGGGTGCAGAAGCGGGATATGATCCGGATGCTTATGGGGCTGTTTGCGATCCGGTTTGGTCCAGGAAATGTATGATCCCATCATCGCGTGAAGAGCAGAAGAAAGAAGCGTTCCGGCTCTTTGAAGACGGGCGGTATATCGAATCCGGCCAGATCTGCACCATCCTTTTAGAATCCGGAAAGGATTCCGCGATCGATGTGCTCGCCGCAACGAACCTCTACTATATGGGAAAACTTGACGATGCGGAAGTCTTTTTTAAGGATCTTGCCCAGAAGATGCCGGACTCTTCCTATGTGCACAGTTACCTGGCAAAAGTGCTCGAAGCCCGGGGGGATGAAGGGGCGATTGCGGAGTATGCAACTGCCGTCCACCTTGACCCCTCCAACTTAGATGCCCTGCGGAGCTATGCAGAGTATCTTCTCGCCCACCGGGATTACCGGGCTGCACTGCCGGTATTCAGGCGCCTTGTCCAGCTGGGTAAGAAACCGGCAGATGTCCGGCACCTGATGCAGGCGCTCTTAGGGATTGGCGAGGCTGCCGAGGCACTTTCGACGCATGACCTGCTGGCGGGCGGAACCGCTCCGGGCCATGAATATGTTGATGCTCTGGTAACGACCGGTAACTTTCCTGCTGCTGCGGAACTGGCGAACCGGATTTACAAAGAGACCCGGGATCCCGCAGTGCTCAGGAAATATCTTTCTGCCCTTTCCTGCTACGATATACCGGCTTCCCTTGCGGCCTATGCAGATCACATCCAGTCCGATACCGAAGGGGAGATCCTTTTTGATTATGCACTGCTTCTCCAGGCACAGGGGAGTGCCAAAGAAGCGCTCGATACAGCCCGGGCCCTCGCTGAACGCTCCCGCCAGCCGGTGTATCGCCTTTTAGTGTGCGATCTGCTCGCCGCCCGGGCAAATGCTGGCGAGGGGAGAAACGATGCCCTTGCTGCCTACGAGCAGTTGATCCGGGATGAACTGGCAACCAAAAACGATCTGGAGCTGCTGGGTACTATCATCGGCAGGTACCGCCGGCACCTCTTGATGGGGGTACCTGCAGAGGAAGCAAAGCACAGGTTCCTTGGGATTGTTTCACAGGATGTGAACGTTGCAAGCCTGCTCGAAACCGCCCGGTTATACGAAGAGATCGGCGATGCCGCAGAAGCCCGCTCCTGGTACTACCGGGCGTACCGGGCTGATTTTCTCACTGGGGGTCTTGTCTATGCACAATTCCTCGATGCACGCGGTGAAGGACGTGAGTGCGAGAAGGTGATGCTCTACATCCTCTCCAATGTGAAGAAGAGTGCAGACATAAGCCGGGTGGCAGCCGTTATTGTGGACAGGCACGGCACCATGCACCGCCTGAAGCGGCTGATGGCGCAGTTGCTGGTAAAACTTGAAGCCCGTCGGGCGACCCTGAATTCCGAAGGTCTTGAGCTCCTCGCGATGGCTTTTTTCATTGCCGGCACCAATGCACACGATGAGCAGGACTATGCGGGCTGCAAGTATTACTGCCTGAGCGGGATGGACGTGATGCCGGCTCACAGCCGGGCTATCCGCCTTGAGGATTTCCTCACCCTGATCCGGGCCTGCAAGGAGAAGTCAGTAGCCGATCGCCCGATCATGAACGTGCCGCAGGTAAAAAAACGGGTCGCAGGTGGCCCCCCTGCACAGGTGATCACCGACCAGCTCGGTCTTACGGAACAGGAGGCAAAAATCCTTGAGTTTATCCGGCTGCACCGGACTGCAAATGAGATGGACTTAAGAAAGGTGCTGGGAACCCGAAGGGTAGTCGGGATTGTCAACCGCCTGATCGAAAAAGCAACAGCACAGGGATTGTTACTGATCGCAAAGAAAGGAGTTGGGGAGGAGGGAGAAGCGTATGAATATACCGGAACCTGAACGGATGGACCAGCGCCGGCTCGAGAGTATCAACATCATCAATGCGTTACGCAGGGGTACAGTTCCCGCAAGCGGGCTGGAGCGGATCTCCGTCGGGCTCGATGTTGAAGAGGGCGTGATCAGCAGGCAACTGGATTACGTTGCGCAGAGCGGCGGGGATCTCAAGTTTATCCGGGGCGAGTACGGGAGCGGCAAGACGTTTCTGGTTGCCCGGGCACTTGAGATCGCCCGCACCAAGGGTTTTGTCACCTCGCACGTGATCATCTCATCCTCCACACCGCTCTATAAGATCAAAGGTATCTACCAGCAGGTCTGTGCGAACCTCCGCACGGGCGGCGAAGAGCACGCGATCAAGACTATTCTCGACAACTGGCTCTTTGCCATCGAAGAACGGCTGCTCTCGGTGAGCGGGACCGGCCTTGAGGAAACTGCTCTGGAAGAGGCTACTGAGCGCGAGATCGAGACTGCACTCAGCGGTATCAGCGAAGTGAACACCGCACTTGCGGCTGCTCTTCGCACCTATTACCGGGCGAACAATGCCGGCGACTTCCAGCTGGCACAGGCGGCACTCGGCTGGATTGCCGGTGAACCGAATATCGGGCGGGATTTCAAGCAGAAGGCGGGGATCAAAGGGGAGATCGATGATACCATCGCGTTTGTTTTCCTGCGGGGGCTTGTCTCCATTATCCACGGGGCAGGTTACAGCGGGATTGCAATCGCTGTCGATGAGATGGAGACCACGCAGGGACTCCAGCGCAACCAGCGGGAGAAGGGCTACCACACGCTCGTCCGGATCATCGATGCGCTCGACCGGGGCGATATGCCGCGCTGTTTCTTCCTCTTCACCGGCACTCCAGCCATGTATGACGGTTCACGTGGCATCCGTTCAGTCCCGCCACTCTACGATCGCATCAGTGTCGTGCAGAACGATGCCTACCGCAACCCCCGCCAGCCGCAGATTATGCTCGGGAAGTTTGATACCTCAAAACTCGAACTGGTGGCGCTCAAAGTTGTGGATGTCTATGCACAGGCGTATTCGGAGCCGGACCGTGAGCGTGTCTCACACCGTTTCATCCGCGCTATGATCAAAAAAATCACCACGCGTTTCGGAGGACGGATCGATGTTATTCCCCGGATATTCTTAAAAGAATTTGTCGATGTGCTGGACAAGTGCGAACTCTACGAGGATTATACTCCCGGTGATGCGTACGATTTTGATGCCGAGCATCTCAAAGGAGACCTTAAAAAAGAAGAGGAGGCAGTGATGGTGGTCAGGTTCTGATCCCCTCGTCAAAAAGACAATGTTTTACCCTTTCACAGCTCACCCTACCGGCATGCGCCGGGTCAATCTCCTGTTCATCCTTGCCGCAGCCCTGCTGTGCGCACTTATTCCTGCAGCAGGAGCCGTGACACTCACCCTCAATACTTCAGAAAATGTGGCGCATGTCGGCGATACGATCATTCTCAGCGGCTCAGTGACCGGAATAAAAACGATTGCGGCGTATCTCTTTGTAACCGGCCCTGATCTCGATCCCCGGGGCGTGACCCTCGACAACCTCAATATCCCGGCCGGCCGGGGCTTGTTTACAACCGCTCCTGTGCATCTTGAGAATGGAACCTGGTCCTATACCTGGGATACCTCCGTCATCCTTGGCAATCTCAAGCCCGGTACCTATACGATATATGTTGTCAGTTCCCCGGTAGACCGGCTCCGCTCTGTCAAAGACGAGTATGCTGCAACCGAGATCGTTTTTCACCCGGCAGAATCCTCACCCAATGAAATTCCGCTCGAACCCTGTGTTCCGGTTGTGGCACTGGTTATAGTCGGAGTTGTATTAATGGGATATCGTCAGATGCGGCGGGACTAAACAGAAATGGACACTTTAGTTAACCGTTTCAGTCACTTTTGTTGGAGTGGTTTTTTAGGAATTGTTATTTGTAAAAAAAGGGGGAAGTCAATATTCAGTCATGATTTTATTGATGGGGGCTGATGCCCCCATACCCCCAACTATGATGAACGCCGCCGCCCCCGAAGGGACGCCCCCGCGGCGGTTCAATAGCTTTTTGTTAAAGATTCAGATTAATGAAAAACAGTTTTCCAGACCCTTTCCTACAACTTTCCTGCCCAGCGAGGCCCCGACGAGGCGGCCGAGCGACCCCATCAGGGGTGGGAAACATCGCAATATTACAAAACATCTCATTTGAAAAATTGAAAAAGAAAAATTAGATAAAAAATATGATGGCAAATCCCTGGCAATCACTTCCGGCCGGATCCCCTGCGCACCCGCACGGATTCAGCATGGGCGTGAAGACCTTCTGCATCGGCAATGGTCTCGACAATATCACCAATTGCCTCGAGTCCGTCGCGGTCGATGATCTCAACCGATGCGGTCTTGCAGAAGTGATTGACATCGAGACCGGAGTAGGTCTTTGCATACCCTGCGGTCGGGAGCACATGGTTGGTTCCTACGGCATAGTCGCCGCAGGCAACTGCCGAGTAACGCCCGACAAATATTGCCCCCGCGTTCTTCACTTTCGTCACAACGGATAAGGGATCGGCAACCTGTATCGAGAGGTGTTCCGGAGCAACGGCATCCGATGCAAAGATCGCCTCTTCCATCGTGCTTGCAACGTAATACCCGGAGTTCCTGAGCGCCTGTTCGATGATCTCTTTTCGCGGGGCGACCTTTGTCATCGCTTCGACTTCGCGGCCGACTTTTGCCGGGAGGGACTTGTCGGTGGTGATCAGGATACAGGCAGCATTGGGGTCATGCTCGGACTGGGCGAGAATGTCGGCAGCAATAATGCGGGGGTCCGCAGTTGCATCGGCAATGATACCGATCTCGCTGGGACCTGCCGGGAAATCAATCTCCACCTTTTCACGGAGCATCATTTTTGCCAGGGTGACATAGACGTTGCCGGGCCCGACAATTTTCTGCACGGGCCTGATGGATTCAGTGCCGAGTGCCATTGCGGCAACGGCCTGTGCACCACCGGCATTGTAGATCTCGGTGACCCCGGCAATGTCGAGGGCGACGAGCGTCAGGGGCTTGATTGGTGGCGGGGAACAGGCGCAGATCTCCTTTACTCCCGCAACACGGGCAGGCACCGCACACATGAGAGCAGATGACGGGTAGGCAGCACGGCCTCCGGGAATATAGAGCCCGACGCGGTTTAATGGCGTGGTTTTGACACCGAGCACGACGCCCGGTTCCATCTCCTGCAGCCAGAGGTCCCGGGGTTTCTGGAGTTCGTGGAAGCGCTCAATGCGTGCATGGGCCTCGATCAGGCTTTCGATAATCTTTGCATCGACCTGTTCATAGGCATCTTCGCGCTCGTCATCCGATACCGCGATGTCAGTCAGTACACAGTGCTTCTTTGCCAGGTCAATAAGTGCAGCATCCCCCTCGTTCTGCACACGGCTGATGATCTCTGTTACGGTGGTCCGGACATCCTCAAGGCTTGACTGCCTCCCCGCGATCCACGCATCGATCTCCACTGCCTTCCACATAGTGCCATTATTTTCGGCAGGAAAGGTTGTTAAGGTTTCGTCAGGTTAGAACAGGTATTGACTGAAATCCGTTCTGTGGCAGTATTTCGTGTCAACACCCCATCATTAATTACCCGATTTTACCTAATACTGATCAATGCGCACGGATTTTGGCATTCATATGAAAGGGGGCGTCATCACTGAACGGGATGCAGATTTCTGCACGATCCGCATCCGGGCCCCGGCGGGTATTTTTTCCGTTGAACAGATACGGGGGATTGCACACATTGCGAAAAAATACGGCACGGGCACGGTTCACTGCACCACCCGCCAGACCCTGGAGATCCCGCATGTCAATCCGGTCCTGCTAAAAAAAGTCGAAAAAGCGCTTGCAAAGAACGAAACCCCGGTTGGTTCGGAAAAAGATGAGATTGTCAATATCATCGCATGTCCCGGGATTGAGCGCTGCAAATTTGCAAATATCGACACCATCAGTCTCGCAAAAAAAATCGACCAGAAATTATTTGGCAAGGAGATGCCGGTAAAGATGCGCATCGCTTTGTCGGCCTGCCCGAATGCCTGCACAAGTCCCATGCTCAACGAGATCGGTGTCATTGGGAGAGTTCGCCCCTTAAGGACTCCCGGTCTCTGTACCGGATGCGGGACCTGCGTCGAGTATTGCAAAGAGAAGGCGATACGGATTAAAAACGGCATCTCGGTACTCGATGAAACGAAATGCGTCGAGTGCGGGGTATGCATCCAGTCCTGCCATTTTGATCTCCTGAAAGCGGAACACCGGCATTTTCTCATCACGGTTGGCGGGAGGAGAGGGAGACATCCCCGGATCGGCAGGGTACTGTTGACGGTAGAGACTGAAGAAGAGGTGCTGACAACCATTGATAAAATAGTCAACTGGGTGTACCGCCGTGCCTGGAGCGGAAGGCTCCTGTCAGAGCAGCTCGATGAACTCCATTTCGAAAAATTCCGGCAGGATATTATTACCCAGGCAAAACCTGCGGCAAACAATACTTCAGCAAAAACACAATAACGGTGAAGGGTCCCTCTTTTTTTAATAATCGACAGATGGATACTAAAAAAAAAGAGATTTGGTGTTTATCGTCCGTACTATGCAATGGCCTGATCCAGAAAGGATAAAGATTGCAAAAATCATTCAACTGTTAGAACGAAACCAGAAGTTTAGCAAACAGTTGATCATGATTGATTGCCAGCAAGTTATCTGCCCCGTAATGGCTGAACCCAAAAGCATACCCGTACGTGAGCCAGGTCCCTGATAACCGTGTCCGACACAACCCTGCCACCCCTGCGATTCAACCTCTCCGAGCTGGCGGGATCGCTTGGGGATTTCGGGACGATCATCCCGCTTATCCTTGCCGTGGCGCTGGTCTCGGATGTCAATGCCCGGTATATCCTCCTCTTCTTTGGGATCTGGTTCATTCTCACCGGCCTCTATTACCGGCTGCCTATTCCGCTGGAGCCAATGAAGGCGGTAGCGGTGATCGTCATTGCCGGCTCCATCAGCAGCGGGGAGATCGCGGCAGCCGGTATTATTCTCGGGGTCATCTTTCTCGTACTTGGCTATGGCCGGTTTTTCGCAGTTATCGAAAAATGGGTACCGCAGAGTGTTGTGCGGGGAATCCAGCTTGGTTTAGCGCTGCTCCTGTTCCGCTCATCCCTGGGGTTCGTGGTGAAGGATCCCCTGTTCTTTATGATTGGTATCGGCATCATTGCCGGCTTTTACCTCCTGGCACGCTACCGGTCGATCCCGGACCTCTCTGCGATCGTGGTCATAGGTGTTGGTCTTGTCGCAGGAATCGCACTATCTGGTGTTCCTCCCCTCAGCCTGATCCCGGCCCCGCAGCTTGTGATACCCTTACCTGCGGATTTCTCATCCGCTTTCTCAACCCTGGTGCTACCCCAGGTTGTTCTTACCATCACCAATGCCATCCTTGCAACCACTCTCCTGACAAAAGATCTGTTCAAGCAGGATGTCCCGCCAAAGAAATTCTCGACAAGCATTGGTCTTATGAACATCTTCTCCGTCCCGTTCGGCGGATTTCCGATGTGCCATGGAGCCGGAGGGATGGCCGGGCAGTACCGGTACGGCGCACGGACCGGGGGGGCAAATGTGTATGCGGGCCTGATCTTCATTTTCCTCGCCCTTTTCTTTTCCTCACCGCAGGTCCTCTCTATCATCGCGGTTGGTGTGCTCGGGGCACTCCTTATCTTTGTCGGGATTGAGATGAGCCGGCACAGTTTTAAGACTGATTCCCTCATTGTCACGGGGGTCATCGGGATCCTCGCGCTGATCAGCTCGATGACGCTGGCTTTTATTGTGGGGATGGTCCTTGCGTATAGTGCCGATTTGATTAAGAAGAAGGGTTCACAGGATATCAACTGAAATTTTCTGTCTTCTTTCAAGATATGAAAATATTCAGGGCATCTGCATTTTGTCATGAAAATTTTTGAAATCTGTTGACGATAGTGCAAACACATAGAAATTGAGTTTGGAGAACAAAATTTTCATTGCTCTGGTGCGAAGCCTCTGGCTTCATGCGGGTTTTTTTAAAAAAAGGATTAGTTTGTACCGGGTGCACGGACTGCCGTGGTTACCGCTGCCGTCGTTGCAGCGGGAGATGCTGCAGAAGATGCAGCGGTTGCTGAAGCGGGGGCCGGTGCAATCGCGGTTGCCGGCGTGCTGTAATCCCCTACCCATCCTGCTGTTGCAGTCGGAACTTCGACGCTCATGGGGATGAACAGGGCCTTTCCGTACTTGTCAACCCCAAAGCTGCCGATGTCCTTCTGGGTCTGCGGGTCAATGAGGAAGTTGACGAAGTTGTTAGCCATCTTGATCTTATCAGCAGGTTGCTTGTCGTTGTAGACTGTCATCACGCTGTAGATGTTCAACAGGCTTGCACCTTTGGTGACAACCGGTACCAGGTTGAGGTTGGACTTGTACGCAAGGAATGTTCCTTCATCGGTCAGCGTGTAAGCGCCTTTCTCGCTTGCCATCTGGAGGGTCTCTCCCATTCCCTTGCCGGCTTCTATGTACCAGTCCCCGGATTTCTGGACCTGTGTTGTGTAGTTGTATCCGGCCTTGGACCAGACGGTCTTCTCAGCAGAGTGAGTGCCGGAACCATCGCCACGGGATATGAAGAAAACACCTGCCGTCTTGTTGGTGCCTTTCAGGCGCAGCGTTGTCATTGCTTTCTCGGGAGTCATATTCTTGATCCCTGCGGGATCATTTGCCGGGCCTACAATTATAAATGAGTTTGAGGCAAACGAGCGCCGGTTCAGGCCATAGCCGTTTTTCATGAATGTCAGTTCCTGGCTTGGCGAGTGGACGAGCAGGACATCTGCGTCACCGCGCTGGGCCAGCTCAATTGCCTTGCCGGTTCCCTGCGAAGTTATTTTGAGCTGGACATTGTACTTCTTCTCGAATATTGGCTGGAGATAGTCGAGGAGCTTGGTGTCGTACAGGCTCGTTGTCGTTGCGATGAGGAGCGTCTGGGGTGCAGCCGCCGTCGCAACCGCGGTTGGGGTAGCGGGGGTGGCCGGTATCTGGCTCGTGCATCCTGCAAAGCAGGTTGCAAGGAGCAACAGTACGCATACTGCTGCAATTAATCCTACATGCACATTTTTTGTCATACAATTTCCCGGTTATTTTGCGTATTGATATTATTGAAGGTTTCTTTTTAAATTTTGTTAATCTAAACAAGTTGACTACTCAATAATTAACGACGATATTCCGTTCGAACCGGGGATTGGGATTTTCCTACTGATCCAGAAAAAAAGAATATTTCCTTAAGCCGCGAGGACTTCTTTTAAGAATGGGTGAATATCGGGTGCATGCTTCAGCCGGTGTATGGCGGTTTTGGCATCCGGGTTTCCCTGGAGGGAATGTTTTTTGAGTTCTTCAATTGCCATCTTCTGGTTTTCGGTTGCTGCTGCTGCCTCATCCTGTCGTGCAAGGATGTACAGTGCAAGGATCCTGTCGTCATGTATCTCGTTCATGATAGTCCGGTAAATAATTTATTCAATAAAGTTAATAATGTTTATTATTAATATTTTTAAGTTAACTTTTATTTGCTTGCAGGATAGAAAAACAGGTACCGGGTTCTGGAAATCCATTCCGTGGCATGGGAATAGATTAAACTGCTGGTGTGATACAATTCCAGATCCCTGTTATTCGATGCCCTGATACTGGGCAGATGAGTATTAAACTTTTATTTAATAAAAGCATTTTGTTAAATTATTTTTGTTAATTTAATTGACCATGGATGATCTTCATGGTATTCATCACGCGTAATTGACATCGGTTGCATTAACACATATCAACGCTTGGATGAGGAAACAGGAAACATTGTTTTCAGAAGGGGATTTGCGACACGAGAAAAGAAGCCCACGGAAGGCTCCATTTCCCAAAACCCGTTCCGGAAAAACCCGTAAAACCGCCGGTTTCCCCTCCTGTGGAAAATACGTCCAATTTGGTGTCTGATTACCCAAATCCGGGCGGAAACGCCCTCGCCGGATGGCCGCCAAAGGCCTTTTTGCCCAGGCTTTTTTCGCTACGTAATTTTACCCATCCGGGCCCCGGAAACCCTGCCGGAACGCGAATGTGAGGATCTTTTTTTCCAGGGAATATTTTGCATCAAGAGAAATGTTAAGAGAATTTTTCGTAATTTTTTTATTATTTTTTCTCCACTTTTCCCTGCATTTTCTCCTTTTCCCCAACGTTTGCCCTCACCCGGAAACACCCATATCAATTGCGGCACCCCCCGCTCTCAAAATCCCGTTTAACCACAAGATTCATCATATTCTGTAAATTCCCAGAAAATTTCAGCCGCGCACCGAATTTTCCCCGGCAAAAATCCCGAAATAATCATTTTTCGGGCAGATTTTTTCTTAAAAACGATTCATATAACCCGCAGGTTACGTGCTATTTAAATAGGCGAATAATCCAGTTTTGTTTATTACAATGTTCCGGGAAATCGCAGCGCACCTGAAAATGAGGCTGAAAAAGACGGCAAAGGCCATTAAGGCCGGATTTATCTCCGTCACTTATCACCTGGCCACCCCCTCCGTTTCAGCGTACCTTCCGTTCTCCGGATACGTAATCCCAACCGGTGCAGTACAGGCATTGAACCTGGGGCTGCGGTACAGGATCACGAGCGGCCACGCCCCGATATTTTCGCTCTTCACGTTTTTTGGTAATAGTCAGACGCCGGTATCCGGTAGCTGAGTAGTTCTTGCGGCTGTCATCCGACAGGGGACCTGCCGAATAAAAAGCAGGCATCATCGATCGGAATTGCAGCCCGGGCTCTACCCGGAATACCGGGTGCCGACGTCTTTTTTCAAACATCATGAACGAGTGGCCGCTCCAAAGTCCCGCTCGTTTTAAGAAAAGTGCGTTCGAACATCAGGAAAAAATCGGTGGAAATTATGCAGAACAGATCTGCAAACAAGCCCTTGAGGGTTAATCAGGCAACAACAGAGGCGAACGAAAAACTAACGGGCCTCTACAGTATTGGAAAGATCATTGTCGAATTCGGGTACGGAAAGATCGCAATAATTGAGGAGCAACGATCCCCTGTCCCGGCACGGAACAACCGCAGTACCATTGTGGCAGGAGGGTGTGCAGCATGACCGCAAGTGCGCTTCACACGATCTCGCGGAAGGCTGCCCAGTACCTCAATCATCGCGGCTACGCATTGATCCGGTCTGTCTCGCTTAGGGAGCGGGATGCACCTGAGACGTTTGTCTGCACGCGGCACACCGGAGAGATTCTCCATGTGAAACTGAAGATCTGCCCCAACACCCTCAGCACGATCGCGGAAGTTGCCCGGTACTGCGACGATGAGATCCGTGTCCTCCGGAAACAGATGAAAAACAATCCACCGAAACCCGGGGAGCACTACGAGATCCTGGTAACGACCCTGGGGAAACATTTCGCAGTCAAAGTCCAGCCGGAACTGCTTATCGATAACCGGACCGGCGCGGTCCTTACCCAGCGCCACATCGGGGGTGTCTGGGCATGACCAGCCGGCGCTGCACGCTGATCGAGCAGGGAGCAATGGAACTCCTTCAGATCAACGGGTTCACCGTCCGGGTCATCCCGCCGGTCGGATTCGACAAGCGACTGCCCCCGGCCCACCTTGTCGCATCCAGGGGACTTAACGAGACGCGGTATATCAGGATCCGGAAAATTTCCCATACGCCTGTTGCCGTTGACACCATTGCGACAAAATACGCCGGCGATATCGCGATGTTCCGCAAGCATCTCTTACGCCACCCGGGAGCGACCGGGCTCCACTGCGAGATCTGGGTGTATTCCCTTTCGTACGGTTTCCGGTGTTTCGAGATACAACAGGAGAGCGTGCGGGAGATCCCGAAACTCTCGCGCCACAGCCACCCCATTTCCCCTGCCGGAGGCGCAGCATGACCGCCGTTCACCGCATGAATGCACTGAAACAGCAGGCCGGCACCATTCTCCTGAACAAGGGCTATGAGCCGTTGATCGTGAGCGATGCCCGGAGTTCCCGGTACTCCGCGTACGATCTCATGGCTGCAAGAGAACTGGGTGAAGGGATCTTCGATGCCGTGATGGTGAAGCTGAAGATCTCCCTGCACCCGATCGCGTCAGCGGCCGAGGCAGCGGTTTTCTGTCGCGATGAGATCCGCAGCACGAAGAAATTCTTCGTTCATGTTCAGGGGGAGGCCAATCCCTCGCGGTTCGAGGTCTGGATCTCCGTTCCCTCGAACAGGTTCCAGACTTTCGAGATCACCCGTGACGGGATACGCGAAATTCTTTCACCCGGTGAGCAGGCCGCGCAACAGGAGCGTGCAGCATGAAAACCCGGGGTGCGTTCAACACCGCACGGGAGCGGGCCACGGAGTTGCTCATCTCGCGGGGATACGAGCCGTTCCTGCCGGTCGGGAGCAGTTTTCTCTCGCAGTATATCCCGCTCCATCTCGTCGGGATGCGGAGCGATTACGAGACGCTTGCGGTGAAACTGCGGCTGGCGAAGGGCTCGGTGAGCGGGCCGTACGTTGCATCGTTCTGCCGGTTTGAGATCTGCCAGTTCCGTTCGCTGATGACGATGGACCCGGGCAATGTGTTCATCCGCTGTGAGGTCTGGGTCGTGTCTACGAACGGTTCGATCCACTGCTACGAAGTGCTGCCAAAGGAGATTCGCGAGGTGGCAGCCTATGCCCGGTGAAGTGGGGAGCCCGGTAGTCGCGACGGAGAGCATCGAGGGTATCCCGCTCTTCCTGATCCCAAAAGCGATTGCGGACCAGATCAAAAAGAAACGCGAAGCAGTCTTCCTCATCACGGTCGAGAAGCGGTTTTTCCATCGCTACACCGTTGTTGTGGAGACGCGGGATGAATACGTGCAGAGGGTTAAGCAGGAGGGCGCTGCCCGGGCGGAAGGTGACGGGCATGGCTGATCGGACATTTTTTTCACCGCAGGACAGAGCAAGGATCCGGGAGTTGATATGCGGATTATCGCAGCGCAATGCAATGCCTGATGATGCGCTGCGTGAACAATTATGTGACAGGTGTTACCAAAAAAATGGAGGGAGATGTATGCCTGAAGATACGTATGAGGTTCTCACGGAAATAAAATACCGGCCGGCAATCAGGGAGCAGACCGAAGAAGAAGCCCGCCGGGGGCTGCTGGAGGGAGAGGAGTTCATGGTCCTTGAGATCCAGGCAGTCGGGATGGTGGAGGTGTTCGAAGGAAAGGATTCGCTCACGATCGATTATCTTGCCGCGTGCAACGAGAAGGCACTCACCTCGCCGTGGATGAAGGAGAGGATGAGCCTGCTCTCGGATATCTGCGAGGGGACGGTCATGGTGCTGGGCCATCACGTGAGGACCCGGCTCTTCCGCCAGCTCCAGAAGCGGGAGGATCAGGAGTTGTGCCTGTACCGGTTGTCGGTATGGTGTTCGATGGGTGATGACGGTTCGCCGCGCTGGAGTATCCGGGACCAGATCGATCCGGTGTTTGAGCAGGAGGACCGGCTCGTGGGGAAGCGGGCGAAGGAGGCGAGGAGGCTGGCGGGGAAGATGATGGGGGAGAAGGCGGGGTGACGACCCGTTCTTTTGTGCTTAAAGCAGTGTGGACATCACCTGTCTACGGGTTTAAGGCAGCTCTTATCGGACAATTTAGTTACCTGCCAGTAATTTGAGCAGGGCATTCACCCATTCATGCACCCGCTCAGCTACTGCGAGTGCTTCCTGGAACTCTTCAGCAGTGACCGGTTCATAGAGTCCGGGATAACGGGTGTGAACTGCATACTCGGTGAGATCTGCAGCAGATTTCACATCCTCAGGAATTTTCACACCGCCCTGTTCAAGAGTTTCAAGCAGACGTGCGATGATATGGGTATGCGGGCTCTCCTGGTCTTCTGCCACCAGCAATGCTTTGAGCGATTTCTCTACAGCCTGCTGACAATCAAAACAGAGGTCTTCGTACAGGATGGTCTCTTCGTACCTTTCCTGCCCGTGCCCGGTCAAGATTACTTTGAGCACGGCTGAGCCATTGTTCAACCAGCGTGCGGTTTTTCATAAATGATCTTTCCGTCCCGGGCAATGTCACGATAGATGAGATACGGGTTATCCTTGTTTTTCGAGAATATATCCGAGGCTTCCACAATCAGTTCAACCGGGACGCCTACGCCATAGAGCGCACGATACAGTTTGCGTGCCAGCGGGCGCCTTTGGGTGATACCGTCTTTCAAGACGCAGATGTCGAAATCGGAATCTTCCCGTGCGTCTCCCCGTGCACGCGATCCGAACAGGATGATGGTATCCGGGTCGAGCGTACGGACGATGACATCGATGATCCGTGAAAGTGCCGAGTCCGTCATGTAGTGTCTCATCTTTCATTGTTGGGAGGAATTATCAACGTTTGGTTACCGGGAGATGATCGCATCTTTTGTTTTTTGCAAAGGCAAGCGGAGGAGCGGTCGCGGCTGCGTCGGTGATGGAAACATTACGAACCGTTCCCGAAACCAGCGGTGCGGTGAATGCGGCACGACCGGGTCTATATGAAATTGTTCCGGCACGGTCACGCCCCTGGATGTGTCTGGTCCTCAAACCCGATCAATGGTATTGCGTTGCTCCCCGTGGATCACATGATTCCTTTCGCGGCCGGGAAGAACAACAATCCCGGGAATTTTTTTTATTTATGGACAAGTGGAGCATCCCTGCGAAACATGATGAAGTTCCGGTTTACAGACAGTCTGATGCAGATTCTGACCATTCGATTAATTTTTTCTTCAGTTCCTCTTTTGAGGGAAGGTAAAGCTGGTACTGTGAAGCGTAGATGTTTGCATTCTCCGGCAGGGTAAGGTTGACGAGGGCATCGTTCTTTGTCTTGCAGAGAATCATTCCGATTGTAGGGTTCTCATCGTCGAGTTTCACTTCGCGGTTGTAATAGTTGACGTACATCTGCATCTGGCCGAGGTTCTCGTGCGTGAGTTTTCCGATCTTGAGGTCAATGAGGACATAACACCGGAGGATGCGGTTGTAGAAAACGAGGTCCACATAGAAATGATCGGCATCGAAGGTGAACCGTTTCTGCCGGGATTCGAAGAGAAATCCCTTCCCCAGTTCCAGCAGGAACGTTTCGAGTTTATCGATTATGGCGGATTCGAGATCGCTCTCGGAGTAATGCGTGCTCTCATCGATCCCGAGGAATTCGAGGACGTAGGGATCTTTGAGCACGTCCTGCGGATTGTCGATGTTCTGTCCTTTATCTGCAAGGGCTTTAATCCCCTTTTTGTCCCGGCTGAGTGCGAGCCGTTCGTAGATGCCGGAGTTGAACTGTCGTTTGAGCTCCGAAAGTGACCATCGGTTTTGGCCGGATTCTATTTCATAAAACCGGCGTTCATCCCGGTTGTCGATATTCATAAGGAAGACATAGTGCGACCAGCTGAGGGTGAATCGGGGGGTGAATTGGGCAGACAGTGTCTGCTGAATTGGTGTTTCCCTATCGGTTTTTGCGGGCAATTTCCCAGACACTGTCTGGGGAATTTGGGGTACCGTTTCATAATAATCAAGGTAAAACCGGCGCATGTACTCAAGATTTGTTGCTGAAAAACCGCGTCCTAACTCTTCAGTCAGCCGATGCGAGAGTTCTATGAGGATTCGCTTTCCGTATTCCGCTCGTTTACTCCCCTGTTGTTCGTACTCTATGATCCGCCGGCCTATCTCGAAGTTGGTGATAACCTGAAGGGTGTTGACGTTCTGACTTGCGGACCTGCGAGCGCTTTGTACCAGATCCCGGATCTCCTTAACAAGCGGGAGGAGAGGTTCTCCGGAAGGTTTTGCTAGTTCTGTCGTGCGTTTCATGATTGAATCGCGTTCCTTATGCAGTGTGTCGGTACTCGTGAGGATAAGGAACCCGGTTGGCGGGGTGAAAGTGATTGGTTGAAAATTTAACCGGGGGTCATGAGATCGACAGGCAGGTGCTGGGGGTTATGCCGGGAAAGAGGGGGTATGTAAACCTGAGGAAAAATACGCCATGTACGGGCTCCTTTTACTTAAACCCTGTCCAGAACTCCCCCGTAAAACGGCTGGTTACCGTTCGCGTGGAAAATACACTCAAATTTCGCCCTGTTTGCCAAAATACTGGCGGAAACACCCTCGTATGACGCTCACCAAAGGCCATTAAACCGAGGCAATTTCTGTCTCATGGTTTAGCCCATCCGGCACCCGGAAAGGCTGCGGGAATGCGAATATGAGGGTTGTTTTTTACGACGGGGGTTTAAAAAAAGGGGTTTTTGGCAGTCAGACGGGTGGGAGAGTGTGAATCCTTTGCTCTTGAGATTTTTTTTGGGGGGATGTTACGCTCAAAAGGGGCTCTGCCCCTTGCCGCGTGGGCTTAGCCCCGGCTGATTAAAAATGGCTGCGGGTCCTAGCAAACCTCAGATAAAAAACAGATGTAATTATGTAATATACCCGATAAGAGAAATTAAACAGATATCACGATTCCCGTTTAAATTTCGGCACCGTGGGGAATGTAAGTTGACAAAAACTACAAACGCTGAGGAAGTAATCCCATCGGCAAAACGGCTGATAAATTCTTTACGTTCTCTTGGATACGAATTCCCAACGGCTGTCGCCGAAATTGTTGATAATGCAATTGAAGCTGAAGCGACCGAAGTTGATATTCAGGTAGACTTTGATGGCGAAAATTCGCGGGTAATGATCGCCAACAATGGAAAAGGAATGACTGATGATCAACTCAAGGAAGCCATGAGATTCGGGTCTGAAAGGGAATACAGTGAAAGAAGTCTCGGGAAATTTGGTCTTGGACTAAAGACCGCCTCATTCAGTCAGTGTAAAACGTGGGTAGTTGCCACCCGAAACGATCCTCAGGATCCGGATATCACTGCGTACAAATGGGATCTTGGACACATAAACAAAAACGATCGCTGGGAGATATTGCCCGTGGATGAAAATAATCTCGATCTTTCAGCTTTCGATTATCTGAAAAAAAGTGTCGGTACAGTAGTTTTGTGGGAACGTCTCGACAGAATTCTTGAGTATAAAAATCCCAATAGCGACCACGCTAGAAAAAGATTTTCGGCGATGTGCCGCGATCTTGAGGAACATCTCGCGATGGTGTTTCATCGTTTTCTTCGCGGCGAAGTTTCGGATAATAAATTGAAGATTTTCCTTAACGGAAATGAAATCACTCCCTGGGATCCTTTCGCAAGGACCGAGCGCGCAACAAAAGAGCTTGAAGCAATCAGAATCCCCTTGGAGCACGAAGGAATTCACGGCGACATTGTAATAGAACCGTATATCCTGCCCCCAAAAACTGCATTCTCGACACCCCAGGAGCATAGCAGAGCTGGAGGTCCGAAGAAGTGGAATCAACAGCAGGGATTCTACATTTACCGTAACGACAGGATGATTCAGAGCGGGGGCTGGTGCAGGTTAAGAACATTTGACGAACACACAAAACTTGCAAGGTTCGCAATCAACTTTTCATCCAAACTCGACAACGCCTTCAAGATTGATGTTTCCAAAATGTATGTTTTGTTGCCTGCTCAGATCCGAAAGGAAGTTGAAGAGAAGATCCAGCCTCTTGTCATCAGGGCACGTGAGATTTACGATCAGGCTGAGAGAACCTACCCTGAAACTCCGGCCTCAACAACATTCTCACCTCAAAGAAAACAGACGCCCCTTCAGCATCAGGATTCCTCCACATATCAGGCATCATCCGGAGCCTCTAACATTAACTCAGGAATCCTTTATGGAAATGGTCCTGAAGAATTTACAAAAAATCTCCATCGTCCGGTTATTATTCAGGATACCGTACCTGGCGACCAAAAACATCTCTGGACTCTCGATGAAATTTTTGAGAGGCTGAAGAAATCAGCAAAAATTTCGGAAATTTCTGTGATCGAACGTGTTTTTTTCCGGGTTCGTGAAGAACTTAAAAAATCTGATTCAGGGAAGAAAAAATGAATTTTGAAGAAGCTCTCGGAATTGTCCGACGATTCATTGATGTAAAGATCTCAAAAGAGGATGCAATTAATAATCCGGCAATTCCTGTCGAATTTCGTAGTCGCATTCTGGAAGAACTGAATAAAGAAAGTACAATCACTCTTGAACCGACCAGGGTTATTGATACCGGAGAATCCTTTGAAGACTGGCTGAAGTCAATCGACCGCTCACAGTGGTATTACTGGACAACACTCCGGCAATTCTGGCTTGATCAGAACGGGTGGTCTCAGAATGTCGTTCAGTCAGTTGATGACGCCACAGATAAAATTCTTGAACAACTTTCACACCCTTCTAAGGAGTCTTTTGATATTCGTGGACTGGTTCTTGGATACGTACAGAGCGGGAAAACTGCGAATTACACCGCTCTCATTGCAAAAGCAGCCGACGCAGGTTACCGGCTGATAATCGTTCTTTCAGGAATTGACAATGGGCTGCGTCTTCAGACTCAGAATCGTCTCAAACGTGAGCTTGTAGGATATCCCGGGCCGGTTCACGATGCTGTACCTTTACCTCCGATTGGCAAGCAGTGGTTTGAATTTACAAGGGATGAATTGAAAGGGGACTTCCGTGCCGGTTATGCGAACCAGGCCGCACTACAGGGTCCCCAGCCGATGCTTCTTGTAATCAAAAAGAACGGACCGGTGTTGAAGAGGCTGCTCAAGTGGCTGAATGATGCTCCTGAAAATTATACACGATCAATTCCTGTACTCGTCATCGATGATGAGGCCGATCAGGCAAGCATTGACACGAGCGGAACGCATCAGATTGCCGAAGAGATCGAAGATTGTGAGATTGAGCCTCCGTCTGTCATCAACAGCAGGATTCGGAAAATTCTTTCGAAATTTAAGAAATCCGCATATGTTGCTTACACCGCTACACCATTTGCAAATATTCTGATACCTCACGATACGTATCATCCGGATTTTTCCAGCGATCTTTATCCGAAAGATTTCATAATCGATCTTCCAAAACCTCACGGTTACTATGGTGCAGAGGACCTTTTTGGGATCGCGGATCGCGATGGTACCGAGCATCAGTGCGGACTGGATATCTTAAGAAAAATTTCTGATGAAGACCTGACACAGATCGACGAGGGCAAAATTCCCGGGTCACTCGATAAGGCACTCAGGGATTTTGTTCTGGCTGGTGCAGCAAGAGCCTCACGCGGACAGGGAAATCAACCGGCCACAATGCTGGTTCATACAAGTCATCTTATCGGAGAGCAGAAACGGCTTGCCGATAATTTCCGGCAGACATTCAAAGAGCTTCGGGACGACTGGCGCTATCAAAGGCAGAAAGGACTTCAGGATGTACTGAAACTTCAGTGGGAAGAGGACTTCAGAAAAATTACTAAAGGGCGTTATCCTGATCTGGATGTACCTTTTGAGTCGATTGAATCTTTCATTGGTCCATTCCTTGAATCCGTTGATGTAAAGACGATAAACAGTAGTACAGGGGATGTCCTGGATTACCGGAAAGATTCCGGCCTGAAAGCAATTGCTGTCGGTGGCAACAAACTTTCACGGGGACTGACAATTGGTGGCCTGCTTGTCAGTTACTTTGTCAGAAGTACGAATATGTATGATACCCTTTTGCAGATGGGAAGATGGTTTGGTTTCCGGCAGGGCTACGAAGATTTAACCAGAATTTATACGACCCCGGATCTGATGAGGGATTTCAGTGATCTTGCCTACATCGAACGGGAAATCCGGCAGGATATCCAGATTTACGAAGATGAGGGCCTTACGCCGTTGCAGGTCGGCATGAGAATTCGTTCGCATCCTACGATGATTGTAACCAGTGCACTCAAATCCAGGTTTGCACGAACCGAAACCATATCCCAGAGTTATTCGGAAAAAAGTACTGAAACTGTCAAATTCCCCCTGAGCCAGCCGGAGATTCTGAAGAAACAGGAAGATGCAAATCTCATAACGCTCAAGAAATTTATTTCAGATATTGGAACCCCGAACTGGGATGACAAGAAAGGACCAGTCTGGTCCAATGTAGGCGCCGGGAAAGTTCTGAATTTCATGAAAAAATATCAGATTCTTGGGAATCCCGGAGAATTTTCCCCTTCACTCATTGCCGCGTACATAGAGAAGCAACTGGGACTTGGCGAATTAAAAACCTGGACCATTGCAGTCCGGGGCAGAGGAAATCCGGGCGAAAATCTCGGAAGCGCGAAATGGAATGTTTCCGGTGGAACAATCTGGCAAATCAGCCGTACGCGGATAAAAAACACAGACCGGTTGGGAGTAATAAGCGATTCCCGTGATGAGGCGACCGGATTGTCTGAAGAGTCTCGTGCCAGGATGGAACAGGCAATAAAAACCGGTGTGAAACCCCGCACCGCAGCGAGAGCAGGACGATCGAGGGATGAGGGACTTTTGCTCCTTTATCCAATCAGCAGATACTCGGGTCATGACAGTGAACCCGAAGGAAACAGAACGTATCTCTTCGAAAATCCCGAAGATCCATCGGCCTGCGATCTCCTGGGGCTGGCATTTTCCTTCCCTAAATCTTCACACCCTCAACCTGTCGTCGAATATGTTTCCGGTACAGTAGAAGGACGATAATCAGAATGCAAAAAATTTCTCCTGAAATCTGGTCTGTGTTAGAGACAAATCTACCTACAGGAGAGAAACTAACCGCAAAAATCGCAGATTCGGATATCTCTTCACAGGTCTTTTGCGCTCTCGATTCGGAAAAATGCCGGCACATTCTGGTACAAATCAAATCCGGGGATTCAGCATACGACGACCATCAGAGCAGGGGAATCCAAGTCCTTACCCGGGAACTGAATATCCACGGCCAGCCCCCTTCCCGCTATTTGGATCTCATCTGCCTCGATAATGCCGGATATTCCGGGTTTGATCTCATCGGCGGTGAAATTATTTCCGAAATCGCGAAGGGAACCAGGAATCCGGCGGAAATTATTCACTCCGTTCTTGCAAAATGGCGGAGGTTTTGGGGGCAGATCCCGCAGGACATTCTTTCTCGAAACGAAGTGATCGGGCTTTTTGCTGAGATTCGATTTCTAACCGAGAGACTGATTCCGGAGGCTGGACCGGCAGAGGCAGTGAAGCGATGGCGGGGACCGTTCGGGAGCAGGCATGATTTTGAATGGCAAGGCGGATCAGTCGAAGTGAAGGCGACAACCTCCTCTCGCGGGCGAATTTTTCATATCAATGGAATTGATCAACTGGAGCCTCCGGAGCACGGCAAATTATTCTTTTTCGGAGTCCATCTTCGGGAAGAGGGTGGAGCGGATCAGACTTTGCCAAGTGTGATTGAATCGTGTCGGAATCTTTTGATTGCAGATGAAGATGCTCTTGAAAAATTTGAATCGATTCTTGTTCAGATGGGATATTCTCCACATCATGCTGATGAGTATGAAAAGATGCGGTTTAGGATTATTGAGGAGGCATTCTTTGAGGTTACGGATGCATTCCCGAGAATCAGTAGGGTTAATTTTGTCGGAGGAATTCCTGACGGCATTGAAAGGGTTGAGTATGAGATTAATCTGAATTGTTTTGATCAGCGAATTAAGTAATTTTTTGGTAAATTATCAAATGTATTTAAGTAGATATCTTATTTTTATTCATGAATTCTTACCAGGAAATTTCGCCCTTTTTCAGTTATACGATATTTTTGCCAAGGATTGTTTAATTTCCCCGTTTTTTCTATTAGACCTTTTTCACTTGCTCTTTCCAAATATCTTTTACGGAAACTTTCGGGATCTTTTAATTTGAAATACGATTGAAGTTCTTTTCGTGATTTCTCACCATTCAACAAAATTTCAAGCAGATCGATTATTTTTTGAGATAGTCCCAGACTTTTAAGTTCCCGGCTTTTAAGTATCCGTTTTTTGCGTTCCTGGTTTTTACGTTCTTGGCTCTTAAGTTTCTCGTTTTTAAGTTCCTGGTTCTTAAGTATCCGGTTTTTGCGCTCTTGGTTTTTAAGTTCCTGGTTTTTTAGTTTCTCATTTTTAAGTTCCTGGTTTTTAAGTTCCTGGTTTTTAAGTTCCTGGTTTTTAAGTTCCTGGTTTTTAAGTTCCTGGTTTTTAAGTTCCTGGTTTTTAAGTTCCTGGTTTTTTAGTTTCTCATTTTTAAGTTCCCTGTTTTTACGTTCCTGATTCTTAAGTTCCTGGTTTTTTAGTTCCTGGTTTTTTAGTTCCTGGTTTTTTAGTTCCTGGTTTTTTAGTTCCTGGTTTTTTAGTTCCTGGTTTTTAAGTTCCTGGTTTTTTACGCCATCAGTGCCACTAAATGTACGGAGAGTTAGCGTAACTCCAAAATTATCACTCGTCCATTTAGGGGGTGGTAACTGATTTTTTGCACAAGATCTACGAATCAAAATGCTACCACGGCCCATTTTTTCCATATATCCTTTCAGATATAATGCGTTAACAATGTCCGGATTGGGCAACAAAGATATTCCACGTTCTAAAATTTTTTCTAAGGTCATCCCATTGGGAAATTTCGCAGAATTCCAAATCTCTAAACGGTTTGGATAAATATTGATAATGATCCCACCACTGAAATCACTGTAATCTCTGTGAGCAAATGCATTGACGAGACCTTCTCGAATTACTTCAAAAGGATAGAGCGGTTTATCTTTTCGTTTCAATTCGCCCTTCACAAAACGTGATTCTGTAGGAATATGACTTTGAATGAAATATTCCACATTTTTCAAAGACTTCTCAAGCGGGCCTTCAAAGGATTTTGAATCTTGGTAAGAAGAGACATCCTTTTCTGAAGTAAAGACGGCAACTCTAACTCGAACTTGAGGATGCCGTATTGAAGGATTCGAAGTGAAAAGAATATCACCAGCATTAGTCAATCGGCCATATTTAGAAAATGCTAAAGTTTCGAGAAATTTTTCAGGACTCAACCTATCAACATTAGACATACGCCCTGTAGATGAAATGTTTTCAATAGTCGAACGAATTTCATCATAATCTAGATCTTTTTCAATATCCGCTGTCGAAAACCGTCTTTCCCATCGTTCGGGTTCAATTTGTTTACCCAAAACCAGTTCACGAATAGTGGAATTATCCGCTTTTCGAGTGGTTTGATCAACCCGGATGTAAATTATATTTTGAAATGCATAAGGAATATCATTGCCAAGAGGTACTTCAATAACAATTATGACTTTTCCTTCAATTTCTTGAACTTGTACAAAGATCAATGGATTCGGAGAAAGACCTTCAAATAATCGTGTTTCTAAATTTTTCCTATGCGAATCAAAATCATCGATCCCAAGAATTGTACCTTGGTCGTCAACACCACAGATAATGTGCCCTCCAGAAGTATTGAGAAAGCCGCAAATCGTTGCACCAATCTCATCAATATTTTGACACTGGGATTTAAACTCTATATTTTTGTTCTCCCCTAACATCAAAATTTCTTTCAAGCGCTTTAAATTCATCAGAGACCCCCGTTTTCTTTTACTTCTTGCTCTTCATTTTTTTTGCGAAGTGTTTCCTGAACTTGTATCTCTTTTTCTTGATATGAAGAAAATTGTGAAGTCACAAAGCGAATAACATCTTCATCAGTCGCATATTCTTGAACCCAGTTACCTTTTCGTTCAGATAGTGGTTTTCCAACGTCTGTTACTTCATCATACATATCGAGTATTCGTAGATCTTCAAAAAATGGTTTTTTTGTAAGTTGAAGTCTAGCTCTAACAGGCTGTCCTTCAAAATTTAAATTGTTCAGAAGGGATCTCGCAAATACAACATGATCATGTGCTAAAAACCATCGCAATTTATTACACTTAATTGCGTGGGTTAATTCTTGATGGGTAAATGAAGCATCTTCCCCATCTCTTCCACTCCCATAGGTTGGGGTAATTAAACAAAGAAATAAATCGCAGTTCTCGGTAGCGGATAAACAATCTGCTAATGTCGATTGATGTGGATTGATCGGGATAGTCCCCTGACATGACATCCAAACTTTATAGCCAAACGAATTTAAAAGATCGTAAACCCGTTTTAAAATAGCCTTATTCCCATATACGGTCGAAGAGACCATTATAGTTAGTTGTTGGGAGCCATCCGGGAGAATTATCATCTTCACTCAGCATCTAATCATTTGAAATATTACAACAGTTATTTCCAAAAAAAAAAATCTGGGCCATAGACATCAGCTAAAGATATATCATTGGATTCTATTTTACTTGTACCAGAGAAACAATATTCTTTGAATTGGTATTTAGGGATATTCTTTTAATTCGCGAAAGGTCTTCTCATTAGATTGAATATAGAATGCCGGATGTCCTCACTCCAAAACAACGTAAACTCAATATGTCCCGGATTCGTGGGAAAAACACCGGACCAGAAATAAAACTAAGAAAATTACTTTGGTCCCAGAATATCCGAGGCTATCGAATCCATTACAATCTTCCAGGGAAACCGGATATCGTCTTCGTTAAGAAGAAAATTGCAATTTTCATCGACGGTTGTTTCTGGCATAAATGTCCCCTCGACTTCCAGGAGCCCGAGACAAGAAAAGAATTCTGGATGAAGAAAATAAACTCCAACGTTGAACGGGACGAAAGGACTACAAAAAAACTTCAGGAAGATGGCTGGACAGTTCTCCGCTTTTGGGAACATGAAGTCAGGAAAAAACCGGAAGATGTTGTTGAGAAAATTTTACGCACTCTGCAGAATTCTTAACTCAGTTTAATTGAAGCATTCTTTCAATTTTCTCTGCGATGCCCTCTGCCATAAGAGGTGGAACTGCGTTCCCAATCTGAACATATTTTGCTGAGCGGGGGCCCTCAAACAGATAATCGTCAGGGAATGACTGGATCCGGGCCGCTTCTCGTACCGTCAATGATCTTGCCTGTGTTAAATCCGGGTGGATGAAGTAATGCCCATCCTTCGCAAGATGGGCAAGTATTGCATGAGAAATGCCCCGACCGTTCACAACTTTAAACCGGTCCAGAAATGAACTTATGTTCTCATGCGTTTTCAGCTCTGGGGGAAGTTCGTCGTAATTTAACCGATGAGAGGAATTGTCCCATTTTTCTATGGCTATGCGGTAAATTGCCCGGTCCCGTTCATTGTGCATCCTGGCCGCGTGATGTCTGACACCCTTAAAATCCTCCGTCCGCAATTTTTTATCCTTCAGATATTTCGAAGGTGGGCCCGGGCGGTATGACTGCAACGTATCCTCGCCTTCCCCGGCCTGATGACAGTGGAGATCCCTGAGAAGATCATGCACAATGCCGTCACGTTCCATTGGGGAAAATTCCGGGTAACTCAGGTCTTTATCATCCTTCTTCCAGCCGATGAAAATTACCCGTTTCCTGTCCTGCAACACTCCAAAATCGGATGCATTCAGGAAATGAGGTTTTTCATCGAGATGATAACCGACTTCTGCACAGCCGGCTTTGACTTCACTAAATATCATCCCTTCCTTGGCACTGATCATACCGGGGACATTTTCGAAAATGAATAATCGTGGCTGAAATTCCCGAAGGAAACGGAGATAGTGTTTGTAAAGATAGTTCCTTGGATCATCATGAGGTTGGGGCTTTTTTCCGTTTTTCCCTCGTCCCGCAAGAGAGAATGATTGACACGGAGGGCCCCCTATAATAGCATCAACTTTTTGTCCGGGATGATCTTCTTTCAGCGTTTCGTTCAGTTCATGAATAATTGCGTCGTTGGTTGCGTCCGATAATTCTTTGTTGATAACCGGGGAAATCTCAATCCCCTCGTCTTTTGCCGATTGTATAAACGGTTCCCGCTCAATTTCCCCGCAATAGTATTGTCTATAGAGATCGCCTTTCCCGGATTCACAGAGCTGATGATACAACAGACGCGTCTCTAAAGTTTTGGCCGCATTTTTATCCATCTCGATATGCCCTAAAAAATCGAATGAGTGCCGGATAAACCCTTCAGTAAGGCCGCCCCCACCGGAAAACATATCGAGGATAAGAAATTTTGAACCCATTGGTCTCATCAAATTAGTCCTGGGTGCCTATAAAATATTTCAAATAACCCCCAGGGCTAGCCCACGCGGCAAGGGGCGAAGCCCCGTTGAGCGTAACATCCCCGTGAAAATAAAATTCCTGAGAATTACTCCCCGGTAAGATCCCACCGCATCCGGTACACCCGGTACCCGGAAAACCCCGCAAAAACAACCAGCACAACAATGAAAAGATACCACCCGGTATCAAGCGTACAGGAATACTTCCCGCCACCCTCGTCCCGCATTGCCACGGCGCAATGATAAAAAGATCCAAAAAGCTCCGGCACGGACCCTATTAAACGGGAAGTGAAAGGCGAACCAGGTAATGGATTGTGGTGAAAATCCCGGTACAGTACTATCGTATTAAAACCGATCGCTCGTATCTCCTCCGGCCTGGATCCCGGTTTTTTTCATTTCCGACCCCTCTTCATCAGAAAATAAATCCGGGTGTCATAAACGCGGGCATCCCGGCTGATTCGAATTCCCGGGTCAATGCATTAATAATCCTCCCGGTATACCTAACTGGTAACAGGAACAAATACATGGATCATTACGAACTGATTGCGGCAAAACGGGATAAGATCTTCGCACTTGCAGCCCGGTTCGGGATAAAAGATATCCGTATCTTCGGCTCTGTTGCCCGGCATGAAGCCCGTGAGGGAAGCGATATAGATTTCCTTGTCGGGTTTCCCCCAGGCACATCTCTTCTTACCCATGCAGCATTCCAGCGGGAACTTGCCGACCTCATTGGTTGTGACGTTGATGTTGCGTCAGTAAACGGACTCAAAGAGCAGATCCGGCATACGGTAATACAGGAAGCAGTGCCGCTATGAGATCGGATGTTGACCGGCTCCGTGATATCAACGAAGCAATCCAGCGAATCGGAGAAAAACTTCCTTCCGGAAAAGAGGAATTCTTTCAATCAGACCTGCTCCAGGTATGGGTCCTCTATCACATCCAGGTAATTGGTGAAGCTGCAAACGGCATAACTCCGGAGTTCCAGAATAATCACAAGGAAATACCCTGGAAAGATATTATCGCGATGCGACATCTTCTCGTTCACCAGTATTTCGGCATCGATCTGGGCGAAGTCTGGAGTACTGCCCAACAGGATCTTCCCAAACTTCAGCAGGAGATCTTACGAATTTTAAAAAGCGGGTAATTCATCGGTACCCTGTATGGCGGACATAAAGGAACACCGCAAGAAGAAAGCCCGTTGATTCTTTTTTTAATTCTTTCAATAGAGTGGGTTCCCCCACTCCACCCCACCCCCGTCCGGCATTGCCACGGCGCAATGATAAAAAGATCCAAAGAGCCCGGCAGGGACCCTATGAATACTGGTCCAGAGCAGATGCCAGTCAACACGGAAATACCGGTGCGTAACAATATCCCGGACCCCGGCAAGCCCGCTCCAGTCTACTTCAGGATGGCCGGCGATCAGGGATTCCGGAAGATTTTTCGATGCTTCCCCGATAACCTGGAGATTGCGGAGAATTGCATCCTTTGTCCGTTCATCCCCCATCAGTTGATCAAAGGAAATACCCCGGATGAATTCCTCGATCTTTTCTATCGATTGGTAAATATCATACACAAGAAGAGAAGAAGATCGCTTTTCAGACATACACAACCTCGTGCATGACCTGGTCCCTTATCAGGGGATGAAGTCCATCAGGTGTAACGAGATCGACTTTGATATCGAGACGATCAGCGATCAGGTTTTTCAGGTGCACAAATGCCATCATGCCTATCGGCTGATCGAATTCCACCACCAGGTCGAGATCACTCTGTTCGGTCTGGTGTTTTTTTGAGTACGAGCCGAAGACACCAATGCTCCTGACATGATACCGCTCCGCAAGCTCGTGCCTCATGCCGCGCAACGTATCAAGCACATCGGATGTATTCCTCATGTTCCTTCATGGAGTATTGGTACTCCAGATATATGAGCGATATGGAAGGTGAGAGAAACAGTTCTCCCTCATCATATCGGGGAACGGAAAAATGATCTCAAATGGGAATTATTTTGAACCGTACTAAGAAAGTGCCTGAGTACCCGTTCAGGAACACTGAGGAACGTATTCTTTTTTGATCTTGCCTAACGGAGGTCGCCACGCGGCGGGGCAAAAGCTCCCTGGAGTGCCCCCCCCTCCCCCTTCAGTAAAACCTAACCGCCCGTTCCTGGAGAGTTATATTTCAGCCCGGGGGCCCACGGGTGAGAAAACAAAAACCGGAGCAGAACAACATGGCAGATTTCGTACAGAGCACCATAACCAAGAGTGCGGTTCGCGAACTTGCAGAACCGATAGCAGATGTGGCAGCATTCAACACGATCGTCCAGTCCGTCATCACGGACAACCCGTTTGAATGCGTAGCCTACATGACCGCCGGGGAGAACCACGACCCGGTAGAAAAGACAAAGGAATACTACACGGCAAAGATTGTCTACCAGGATGCCGAGGCCAACACTGTCGGCACCGTCTCGGACCGCTACACCACGATCGCGGGATTCAATTCGGGAGCCGCAGCACTTCTCGCGAGCACGGCGCTTGCGACCGCCCACGGAGGCACCCCGTACCGCGACACTGACAACGAGTCCTTCAGTGCGACCCTCAGGTGCCACGACGCGAACGGTGAGATCTATGTAGTGAACTTCTCCCGGCAGCGCGTCAGCATCACCTCGTACTCGGACGACGTCATCCGGACGCGGGTCGAGACCTGGGCCGACACCGTAGCGGCACTTGCCTGAACATAGTACAGAGACAAACAGGCCCGGAGGGAAGAGGAGACCTCCCGGTCATCTTTTTTTCCCGGGTCTGCTCGTCTTTTCACGGAGGGCCGTTATGGACACTGAAGTTTTGGGGATTGTGCTCGGGGTCGTGCTCCCGCTCTATCCTATGCTGTTTGCCATCTACCAGAAGATCGGCAAGTACGACGAGGTTGTCGAGGAGTTCAAGAAGCTCCGCAATGAGCACGAGCATCACAAAGTCATATGAGGGCAAATCTAGCGGGCCCTCAGAGATTTCGTTACCGAATCACACCGGCCCGTAGTTACTCAATCAGCTGCCGCACCGTTTTATCGGCCCTTTCAATTTTCAGAGCATGTGGTGCGATTTGAATCATACACAATGCATATGAGTCAATCGACCGTGAACCTCATGTCCCGGAAGATCAAAACAGTATTCGAGAGCTTGTACTATGGCTGACCGTTCGGTGTTATTCGTAAGCAGTGTTCAGAAAGAACTTGCAGAAGAGCGGAAAGCAGTCCGGGATTTCGTTCATGGTAATTCTTTGCTGAGTCTGTTTTTTGAGGTTTTTTTGTTTGAAGATCTTCCTGCTGTGGGTCGTAAACCGGATGAGATATACCTTGACGAAGTTGACCGTTGTTCTGTCTATGTTGGTATTTTTGGCAATCAATATGGTAATGAACAAGGATTATCACCCACAGAACGGGAATTCGATCTGGCGACGGAAAAATGCAAATACCGGATAATTTTTGTGAAAGGTGCTGACGATACCGCCCGGCACCCCAAAATGAAAAATTTTATAATTAAAGCCAGTAGCAATGTCACTCGTCGTCGCTTTGCTGATACTTCAGATTTGACGACGCAACTTTACGATGCACTGGTGAAATATCTTGATGATTCCGGTAAGCTCAGGCATCTGCCTTTCGATGAGACTGAATGTCCCGGAGCCTCCCTGGAAGATATCTCTGCGGAAAAAATAGCCTGGTTTCTTCCAAAAGCCCGGGAAGAGCGCAAATTCTCACTTCGTGACGGTTCACAAAAAGACAGCGTACTGGAACATCTGAATCTGTTATCCGGTTCGCATCCAAAATACCCGGCAATCCTTCTTTTCGGAAAAAACCCTCAAAAATTTCTTCCTCAGGCAAAAATTAAGTGCCTTCATTTTCACGGAATCACTATCGAGAAACCGGTACCCTCATACCAGACGTATACCGGCACGGTCTTTGAGCAGGCAGATCACGCGGTAGATTTTGTCATGTCCAAATTAAACCGCAGCGTTGCTCAACGGGATAAAGGACCCATCAGCGAAACAGCGTATGAGATCCCGAAACCTGCAATCAATGAAGCGGTGATTAATGCATTGGCTCATCGCGATTATTCGTCACCCGCCAGTGTTCAGGTTATGGTCTTCGTTGACCGTATCGAAGTGTGGAACCCGGGATGTTTACCTGCAGATCTTACTCCGCAACGCTTACGGGAGGAGCACCCGTCCCTGCCCCGTAATCCCCGGCTCGCGGATTCTCTTTACCTTGTCCATTATATCGAAGAGGCGGGAACAGGGACCCTCGACATGATAGATTTCTGCCGGAAAGCCGATCTTCCGGAGCCGGATTTCGAACAGCGGGGAACTCAGTTTGTCGTTACGCTCTGGAGAGACTGGTTGACCGATGCGATTATGGCAGATTTAGGGATCAATACCCGGCAAAAAATAGCCATAAAAATGGTGAAAGATACGGGACGTGTTAACAGTACTGACTATTCCAAGCTCGCAAAAATCTCACGACAGACCGCATTCCGTGACCTGACGGATCTTTTGAGTAAAGGCATCCTTGAAAAGCAAGGAGTGACTGGAAAGGGTACGTATTACACGTTACGCAAAGGACTCAGAAAGGTAACATATGACTCAGAGCCCGGGAAAGGATGACGGTACGTTTCCGGTAACACACCAGAAACCGGTTCAATCAAACGACTTATAATGGTAACATAAGACTCAGGACAAAAGCAGATAAATCTCTGTTCAAAAGGGCCAGATAAGAGCCAAAAGGGCCATGCGCCGGTATTTCCGGACAATAAATCACTCAGTCAAACGACTCAGATAGGTAACATATGACACGGCATCGTACCAGAACACCCCCCGAACAATGAGGCCAGAAAGGGACCAAAGGAGCCACGAGGACTCAGGACAAATGAGACACGATCCAGAAATTAATGATACCTGTGGGACATCGTCAATCGCTCTTCCTAAAATATCTGAACCGTGTTTCGATGACCGGTAACCGTACCCTTACGGCAGGGGGGGATACACTACCCCACCTCAAACATTGGCTGGAGCCTTTCGCCCCGTTTCCGGAATCCCGGATGTCGAAGATGCCGTGGACGGTCAATATTTCGAAGCATGGTGTGATCATTTGATCTGAATCTATTTCCCGTATATTTTGATAAGCGCTCTTTTTCGGAGATGAAATTCCTCCCGCTATAAGTCCTTCCGATCAGTCTCGTTCCATTTCAGAAATCAAGGGGCGATGAAAATATTTTTTGCTCTGTCTCTGTTTACGGGGATGATCTATTCCCAACCCATTCCCCCCTTCAGTAAAACCTAAACGCCCGTTCCTGGAGAGTTATATTTCAGCCCGGGGGCCCACGGGTGAGAAAACAAAAAACGGAGCAGAACAACATGGCAGATTTCGTACAGAGCACCATAACCAAGAGTGCGGTTCGCGAACTCGCAGAACCGATAGCAGATGTGGCAGCATTCAACACGATCGTCCAGTCCGTCATTACGGACAACCCGTTTGAATGCGTAGCCTACATGACCGCCGGGGAGAACCACGACCCGGTAGAAAAGACAAAGGAATACTACACGGCAAAGATTGTCTACCAGGATGCCGAGGCCAACACTGTCGGCACCGTCTCGGACCGCTACACCACGATCGCGGGATTCAATTCGGGAGCCGCAGCACTTCTCGCGAGCACGGCGCTTGCGACCGCCCACGGAGGCACCCCGTACCGCGACACTGACAACGAGTCCTTCAGTGCGACCCTCAGGTGCCACGACGCGAACGGTGAGATCTATGTAGTGAACTTCTCCCGGCAGCGCGTCAGCATCACCTCGTACTCGGACGACGTCATCCGGACGCGGGTCGAGACCTGGGCAGACACTGTAGCGGCGCTTGCCTGAGCATAAGTACAGAGACGAACAGGCCCGGAGGAAAGAGGAGACCTCCCGGTCATCTTTTTTTCCCGGTCTGCTCGTCTTTTCACGGAGGGCCGTTATGGACACTGAAATACTGGGGATTGTGCTCGGGGTCGTGCTCCCGCTCTATCCCATGCTGTTTGCCATCTACCAGAAGATCGGCAAGTATGACGAGGTTGTCGAGGAGTTCAAGAAGCTCCGCAATGAGCACGAGCATCACAAGGAGGAGTATCATGGAAGCTGAGACTGCGGGGATTCCGGAGCGGAGCGATGTTCGAGAATGAGCTGCAGACCCGGAGCGCTATCTGCGGGGCGGGCATTCTGCTGGGGCTGGTCTTTGTGCTGGCCCAGCTTCCGCTTCTCCTGCTCATCGTACCGATCGCGGTGCTGTTCCTCGGGCTCGTTGCGGACCCGGAGGAGACGCACACGGTCTGGTACGGGATGCTGAATTCGATCAGTATGTTCGATCTTTCCGTGCTGACCGCAGAAGAGCGCCTGAACTATGCACAGAAGCGGCATTACTTCTGGTTCGGTGAAGTCGGGATGGCGGCATTGCTGGCGGGAGTGTTTGCGGTCCCGGCCGGGATCTTCCTTGCAGGCCGGGCGGAGATCACGCTCGCGTTCATCGGCGCAGCGGTCCTGTTCCTGCCGCTGTTTGTGTTCCTGCCGAAGCTGATCCAGAGGGCGATGAAGGCCGATGTTGAGCTGGTGATTGAGGCATTCGGGAAGAATGAGCAGGTCCGGAAGGTATTCTGGACATTGTTTGTGGCGATGGCGGGAATTGTTCTTGCTCAGGTTGTCGATCCTGTGACGGCGCGGCAGGTGGTGGGGATTATTACGGGGATGGGTGGGTAAATATTACAATATCCTCTCTTTTTGTTTGATTTTTACTCGCATCTGACGACTTTCATAGTGAGCCTGATAAAAAAGTCAAGTGAATTGAAATTTCAAATCATTTCAAAATATTTATATGGTATATTGTATATTAAATATCTTTCAAAGAGAGACGATTATGGTAAAAATTACATTTGATGAAAAGGAATTGATGCAATTACAGCAAATTGCTCAAACTTTAGCCGATGAAGGACTTGAAGCTGCAAAAGTGGAAATGCAAAAACATAAGGAAATTTTTGAAAAACCGGAATTTAAGGAATTGACGGATAAAAAGCTTGCCAATTGTACAGTTTGTAAAGTTTGTATAATCTGTCCATTTGTTGGGGGTGCATTATTAGCTACTACACTTGGAGTTATTAGTACAGTAAATCTCGCGAAAGTTGAATAATTGCATACAATTAAACAAAAAATGAATTTTAAAAAAATATTTCCGTGTTTTAAGCCAAATACAAAATTAATCATCCAACCCAATGGGATTTTTCTAAATTCGTACACAAAAACGAAAAAATTAACAAAAAAAATAATTGAGATAAATCCATCCGCAATGAAAATTATCAAGTTATGTGATGGGCAGAAGTCCTTTTTTGAAATTACAAACGAAATCAATATAAAATTTGGGATAGGTAATCAAATAATTCCTGATATAACTCATTTCTTAATCAATTTATATCGGGCAGAGGTTCTTGATTTTACTAATAATCAAATCAATCAACCAATAAAAATCAGTGGTAGTTCTAACTATTTCTCTCCTGGTCATTTTAATATTGAATTAACTGATCATTGTAATTTATATTGCATTCATTGTTATCGAAATAGCAGTCCGCAAAAAAAGAATTTTTTCCCAAAAAATCGTCTACTATCAATATTGAAGCAAATGTCTAATTATGGCGTTCGGGTGATTGAATTAACCGGGGGTGAACCGCTTTCACATCCTCATTTTTTGGAGATTATTCAACGTTCGACGTCTCTGTTCGAGAAAATCAGTATTATTTCCAATGGAACTCTTTTTTCTGATGACGTTGTCGCGGTTCTATCGCAATATCCAGATAAATTGCTCATTCAAATCGACTTAGATGGTGATAATCCTGATTTACACGATTTTTTACGTGGAGTTCCAGGGACTTTTCAAAAGGTTTGCGAATCAGCAAAAAAACTTCATAAAAAAAATATCAATTTTAGAGTGGTTATGAATGTTTATCATAGAAATGTTCATCGAATACAGGAAACCGCTGCTCTTGCAAAGGAACTCGGAGCGACGAGTTTTGGCCTATCACCAATATTGGAGATTGGGAGAGGAAAAAATATTTTTACGTTATCGGAATCTGAAATAAATTTATTCTATGATAATGTTATTAAATTGGAAAAATTATATCCTGACTTTGTTAATGCATTAATTGACTCATCAAATCTTTCAAATGTTAAAAAAGAGAACTGTGGCGCAGGTTGGCGTTCTTTGGTATTAGGACCAACTGGGGATATAAGGTCATGTTTAATGTTAGGTGAAGAATATGGAATTTTTGGGAATGTTATACATGAAAGTTATATGTCAATTATTAAAAAAATATCTTCAGATTATTACTATCATTTAATACCACCGAATGAAACCGATTGTAATGGTTGTATGTATACATATTTTTGTAAAGGGTGTTTCGCACGACCTTTTGCTGCATATGAACATGCTAAACATAATAATGTAAATATGAAATGTTATTGGTCTGAAAAAACATCCTTTTTTCAAGTTATGAGAAAAAATTGTAATAAATGTGTTAATTGATATGTATTGAGAGAGATGCCGAATAACCAATAAACCATTTTTTTAAATCACTAAAATTTTCCCAATCCGATTTTTCTATATTCACATCGCCACATTAATCCTAAAATCGTTTATAAATCTAAATTACAGGTGCTGAAGAAAACTATGTTCCTCGAAATAAGAACTTGGCCCCAAAAACTAATGTACGGTGTTTCCTCATCTTGTTATGTTCACAAACTATAAGGAAACGAAATATTGTCGAAACCATGTTTTCCTCTTCAAAATGTAAGTTCAGGGACCCCTTAAGGCAACAAAATACTGGCTCCATGTCAAGGAGAATAAAATATAAGTGATCTTTTCACCCTCTCAAGATTGATGCAATTATTCTCGATTTTGATTATTTTTAAGGAATTCAGCAGAGCCGAAATATCGCGATATTAAAAGAGGATATTAGACCCTGAGGTCAAATAAGCCCCGTATGGGTTCCGTTTCCCTTTCCCAGAATGCCCGTCCATACCGGAAAACCCCGAAAATCCCTCCGTTTCAGTTCCTGTGGAAACCCCCCCTGATTCTCGCTCCGATTGCCAAACTACTGGCGGAAACAATGTCACCTGAAGCCCGCCAAGGCCCATAAAACCGAGGCAATTTGCGCCAAGTAATCTACTCCATCCGACACCGGGAAACCCTGCCGGAATGCGAATATGGGGATCATTTTTCCGGGCATCCAGGTCCTGGAAAAATGGTGAAAAAAGGGAGGAAAATGCCTTCTTATAACTTCTTCGAAACATCCCCCTTCATAATATACTTGACAAGGATGAAGATCACCAGTGCGATAATGACAAAATCAATAATTGCTCCAACAAAATCGCCCAGCAGGAACTGGATGGGCCCGACATGAAATACCGCTTCCCTCCAGTTTCCTCCCGGGATGAGCACCGCAATGACCGGCATGATAATATCCGACACCGTTGAGTTCACCAGTTTGGTTGCAGCGGTACCTATAACGAACGCAACCGCAAGCCCGATCACCTGGTACTTCTGGAGAAAATCCATGAACTCCCGGTTGAATCCCTGAGCTCCTTTTCCCAGCGCCATCACTCCGCCTTCAAGCGCCTTTTCAGCATCGCCGATATTTTTGTCAACCATAGAATATCACCCCGGGAACATGGTCGTCCCCATAATCACAAGACTCTATTTTCTCATCCAATATTCTTTCGGTGATTGCTGCCCCGCATAGTTGCCATAAAAGAATCCGGCAGGGTAACGGTACAAAAAAAAATGATAAATCTCTCAATAAGGATCATGAAAAAAAATAATCTGGCAAAATCCCGTTCCAAAAAATTATACGAGCGGCGACGGTTCCTTGTCACCCGTCACGGGCAACTTCGTGGGCTTGATGAGCACCGGTTCATCGGATGCGCGGATCTTCTCGATGATCAGCGCTTTTCCCACAGGAGTCATGGCAAAGACCGGTATCGCGATTCCTGCCTGCACCAGCGCGAGCGGCCCGGCAATCTCCCGGATGGGTTTTGATGCACAGGATGTCACCAGGTCAGAGGCCCCGACCAGTCGGGCAGCTTCGACCCGGGTCAGGCCGCTCACATGAACGGCCACGATCAACGTGTCCGGGTATGCGGCCCGGATTGCCTCTGCATCGGCCGGAAGCGCAACCGTAACCGCGATGCGCCGGAAGCCCTTGAGGTGCGCGAGAGCAACTCCCGACTGCTGGTCCATCCGTGCCGTTACCGGATCCAGGACATATCCCCCGTTCAGCTCTATCCGCTCTATCACGGACGGGTAGGGGCAGGTGCAGACAAGGCCCGACATCCGGCCTCCTATCCCCTGCACCATCTCCGGCCGGGTAGCAACCACGGTACCGGCACCATCGCACGCGATAACTGCTGCATCAAGCATGCCGGACTGGATGCCGAAACTGATCAGTTCCGATGCCCCGAACCTGACAAATTGCCGGGTATCGAGTATCTCTCGCGCGGGTGTGCACATCCCGAATGCCCGGATCCGGTGTTCGATGTTTGCCTGGATCGCCTCCGGGGTGATCTCTGGCACGGGAAAGGCGAACCGTTTTGCTAACGGGCAGTCAGCAATGATCGGTTTTCCGACTTCGACTACCTTCCCGTCACGCACAACAACGCGGCATTTACCTATCGCTTCGATGATGTGCTCGTCTTTAATTGCGGTCATGAAATCAGGTCCTTAAGTATAATTTCCATCATCGGTATTTAGGTGCATGGTGATTGGTACTTGTTCCAATTCCTGAACCCGGTACGAATACATATCAGACAACAGTACTGATATTTTTGTATGGATATGGGATCACGGCTCTGGGAGATCGACCTGTTCCGTGGCATCGCAATTCTCATGATGATCGTGTTCCATACGGTGTTTGATATCAGCTTTTTGGGCATTGCTCCGGTTGATGTCGCAACCGGGTTCTGGCGGTACTTTGCTTATGTGACCGCATCGCTTTTTCTCTTGATCGTGGGGGTGTCGCTGGTCATCAGTCATGCCCGGGCAGTGCAGAAACTTTCCGGCTTTTTGCTGGTGAAAAAATATTTTCTCCGGGGCGCGGCAATTTTTGCGCTCGGGCTTTTGGTAACCCTAGGTACCTGGTGGTACCTGCATGAAGGGTATGTGATCTTTGGTATCCTGCACCTGATCGGGATCTCGATCATGCTCTCGCCAATCTTCTTCCGGTTCGGGAGACTGAACCTCCTGCTCGGGCTCGCCTGCCTTCCGGTCGGCTGGATCATCTCGGGTTTGGGTGGCCCGGCATTCCTGCTGCCATTTGGAATAATCCCGCCCGGTTTTGCTTCCGTTGATTACACCCCGCTCTTTCCCTGGTTCGGGATGGTGCTGATCGGTATGGGGCTGGGCGAATGTCTCTATGCCGGGGGTGTGCGGCAGTTTACCCTTAGGCCATTGCCGGATCTGATGGTAGTGCCGTTCTCGTTTCTCGGCCGGCACTCACTGGTGATTTACCTCGTCCACCAACCGGTGATAGTTCTCCTGCTTGCACTCGTGACTGGTACAAATTTCCTCTGAGTGGCTGCGAGATTCAATTTCCGATCATCTCCTCCCGCCAAAATCCCCGGGACCCTGACATTTTGCCGGAAATCTTTCCGGGAATTTACCTTTGAAAGACGGGCCGTATGCCTATGATATCCAAAGTGCCCCCACTGACCCCCCTCACCCATTTTGATACAAAAGGGTCTTCTATGCGGATGATGCTCTATCGTTAAAACCATTAATCCTGCACGAAAAGCCGGGCCGGGAACGGGATGGGTTGAGGGGGGTCCGTGGGGGCATTTGTGATTATTACGGACAGGGACATCCAGGATCTCTTAAAAATTTACGGTGACAGCGTTCAGATTTCTCCGGTCAATGTAAAATCATAATGCCCCCACCGACCCCTTTCAACCGGTATGAGATCCTGATCGCATTCTTCTTACTGCTCCTGTTCGACAACCGGGTGGAAAATGATCAACAACTCCTCCTTCACAACCTATTTACCGACCCGCCCCCCATTTTTCGTACCGGTTGGTAAAAGAATGGTGACCTCATGACCCGCATCTGCACAACTCTTCTCCTGTTTATTGCCATAACCTGCATAGTACTTGTGGCCGGGTGCACTTCGCCGTTCAATCAGACCAACCCGTCCGGCAATACAACTCCCGTAATACAACCGCTCCCGGCCAGTTACAAAGTGACGATAGCCCAGCCGGATGAAAGATCCCGTTTCCTCCGGATGGATACCGATGTTTACAACCAGGGTGAGGTTGTAGAATTTTTTATCGCTGACGATAATGGCAGGATGCCTTCCTGTGCAAACGATACCCCGAGATTTTCCGTAATATTCCAGAAAAGCAATGGTGCCTGGGCAACCAAAATGGAGATCAGCCCTCCTCTGGGAACCAATGAATCAGACCCGGGAACCGAAAAAATCTCCCCCAGGTACGGGTTTGTCACTACCGGCTTTGAACCGAACCGCTACCGCATTGTATCGGATTGCGGGATATCGCGTGAATTCATTGTCAGGGTCCTGCCCCTACTGGAGCCAACAATCTGCCCTGATATTGTCAATGAACCCTTATGGGTTCGCATAAATCCAATTGACGAGCAGTATGCCGGAAAAAAATTTTCCATCAGCGGGACAACAAACCGGGCTGCCGGTGAAGAA
>Ga0074195_1000908_pt1 | contig 48703 bp, 48 predicted proteins | sample EPASupsiteHSE623_FD_64525 | JGI IMG/M metagenome (GOLD analysis project Ga0074195, IMG submission 64525) | Bioremediated contaminated groundwater from EPA Superfund site, New Mexico - Sample HSE6-23 | ecosystem: Environmental > Aquatic > Deep subsurface > Groundwater > Contaminated ...
AGCCCGAGTCATAAGCCACCTCCGAGCGCTCCAGAACATGCCGGATAAGATCGCCAAGTTTTTTCATCATCCGCTCGTTAAATATGCCTTCACTGTGTCTAGTATCTTATGAACTTATTAATAAGCTGGATGGCGCTGCCGCCTGCAATAGACGGCAGTGGAAAGAACAATCCCGGAGGGTGTTCCTGTTCTGGTAGGGGACTGAGCCCGCTGGCGGTAGCGAGTTTCTTCAGTACAAAGGAGGAATATTATGCTTGGAACGATTTTGCTCGTTGTTCTGATTCTGATGCTGTTGGGCGCAATCCCCACTTGGCCTCACAGCCGAGAGTGGGGGTACTACCCGAGCGGCGGGCTTGGCTTGATTCTTTTGATCCTCCTCATCCTGATGCTGTTGGGGCGGCTTTAGCGAACCGAAGGGTCTGATGCCGCTTGCAGAAGACTGTTCAAGCGGTTCTTGCAAGCAGAGTGGCGAGCTTGATTCTTAAACCCAATATGCCGGGCAAAGCATAACAGGGTGCGGATCGATGCGGTTTTTGTTTCCAAAAGAAAAACAGGGAGGGGGATGAGCTCATGCCGTTAATTCAAGTGGTCGTGGTCCTGGTCGTGGTTGGTGTTATTCTATGGCTCATTAACCGATTCATCCCAATGGCGAGATCCATAAAGTCGATTTTGAATGCCGTTGTGATCATTGCCGTGGTGTTGTGGCTCCTGAATGTTTTCGGAATTTCCAGTTACCTCTCCACTATTCGCGTGGGGAGGTGAGCGGCAACTTTTCAGGCGAGAAAACTTCTCTAGCTGATTAACGGTGCGAGAATACAGCAAAAGCGTAACTTGATGAGGTGTGCAATATGGCAACCACAAACAAAAACTACAAACCGATGAGCCAGGAAATGCACTACATAATTGACCATGCCCATGCGCTTGTGGATGCTACTTCCGGAGAATTCGACGACCGGATCAAATCAGCCAGAACCGCACTGAAGAAACGTCTGGAAGCAGCAAGGAATGAGTACGGCGATCTTGAAGCTCAATTCCTGGACAAAGTCCAGACCGCGGACGAGTTCGTTCATGTGAAACCATATTATGCCATTGGCGGCACCTTCATCGCCGGTCTGCTTTTGGGCTGGCTTATGTCCAGGAAATAGCATGGTCCGCGTGCCATGCCGGGATACTATTACATTGCGCAAAATTTTGGCTGTCATGTTCAGCGCTGTTTTTTTTGAAAAGGGTCATTATGAAAGAATATAAGCGCATTCTTGTTGTGAGCAGAATGATTCAGTCATCCAGAAAAGCCATTCAATATGGAGTTTCATTGGCCCGGAAATATGAGGCGCAATTGTATGTTCTTCATTGCGTTTACAATCCCTTCGGTCTCAAAGGCTGGAGCATGGGGACTCTGTCGCTTGAAAAAGAGTATGAAAATATTCTTTTGGAGGCCAAACGGAAACTCTCCGAGCTTGTCGGCTCCGAGAATGCAAAAGGTCTGGCTATAAAGGAACTGCTACGGACAGGAGAGCCCATCGAAGAGATTCTCAAAACCATACAAGAAGAAAAAATTGACCTGCTGATTATGCTTGCCCATGAAGAGGGCCACCTGGAAGACCTTCTTTTCAATCGCAGCAACGATGAACTGGTCAGAAAGATGCCCTGTTCGATCATGCTGGTGAAAAAAGAACCCGGAGAGATTTTGGAGAGGCAAGAGGAGGAATGAAGATGGGAAGAATATATGCGGGTTTTTAACAATAAGATGCGTGTGACGGGTTCCGAGGGTCATCCGCAGGGGTTAGGATGAATACAGTTTTGTGGATGTGTGTATTTCTTCCTCTTTGCCAAAGAAGACCTCCTTGTGGGGGCCTGAGCCACCCTTAAGAAAGTGTCCATTCTTATCATCTCACTTCAATCCTGGCGGCCCTCTATCCCGATCACGGGCAGGCTCCGCCGGGCCATGTTTTTTTCACCTCGCAGTCGATCCCGCCGCAGCCAAGGGTGACGCTGATCTTTTCCCCAGGATGCACCTCTGTGCTGTTCCGCACGATAACTCCATTTTTTTGCTGCACAATACTGTAGCCTCTGCCAAGAACCGCCAGCGGACTTATGGCATGCAGAAGGCCGGCGTTTTTCCCCAGTGCCGCGCGCTTGCGTTCGTGCTGGCGAAGCATGGCCAGGATTAAGCGCCTGCGCAGTTCATGCACCCATTGCCGCTGATATTCCAGGCGTTGTCGGGGGCTATGGCTGGCAAGGATTTGGCTGAACCTGGCCAGGGCGAGCTGGCGTTGGTGGAGGGCGGTGGAAAAAGCGAATTGCAGGGAGGCCAGGGCATGGTCTGTTGTCAGGCGGAACTGGTCAAGCAAAAAGGTGGGGTCGCCCAGTATCTTTCGGTGGGCTTCAATGACGCCGCGGAAAAACGCCAGCCTGTCCGTAACCGTTTTTGTAAGCCGACGGGCGAGGTTGTGCAGTTGGGCGGACAACTGGATGCGGCTGGGGACAACCACCTCGGCCGCACCGGTGGGCGTGGGGGCCCGGAGGTCCGCAACCAGATCGGCAATGGTGAAGTCGACCTCATGGCCGATTGCCGAGACAACGGGGATGCGCGAGCCGGCAATGGCCCGGGCAACCTTTTCTTCGTTAAAGGTCCACAGGTCTTCCAGGGAGCCGCCGCCACGGCAGAGAACGATGACGTCATTTTGCCCCCGTTCGTTGCAGAGGGCGATGGCCTCAACGATGTCCTCCATGGCCCCTGTCCCTTGTACCCGGACCGGGATAATCTCCACCGGCACAGCGGCGCATCGTTTTTTGGCCATGCTGAGAAAGTCATGCACCGCCGCCCCGCTGGGCGAGGTGATGAGGGCTATTTTTTCGGGCAGCAGCGGCAGGGGCCTTTTGCGTTCTCCGGCAAAAAGGCCTTCACCGGCCAATTTGCTTTTGAGAAGGTCGAAGGCGAGCTGCAATGCTCCCGCTCCTTGTGCCGCGACAACATCCACAATGAGCTGGTATTCGCCGCGCGCTTCATACAACGAGATGCGTCCCCGGCAGACCACCTCCATGCCGTCCGCCGGGGCGCAGGGGAGATAGCGCTGCTGGGGCTTGAAGAGCACTGCTTTTATTTGGGAGGTTGCATCCTTGAGGGTAAAATAGAGGTGGCCAGAGTGCGGACAACGCAGGTTGGAAATCTCCCCGGCCACGGTCACAAAGGGAAAGGAAACCTCAAGCACCCCGCGGATTGACTGGGTGAGCTCGCTGACTGTTTGAACATGATCCTTGGCTATACTGTGCATGTTCACTTCCTAGCATGGCCGGCACGGAAGGGACAAGTTTTTTGTTTTTTTGATGGTGCCGGTTCTTCATCGCCCGGCTCCGCATGCGGCCAGCAGGGCCATAAAATGACGGATGCTTTTTCCGGGCGTAAAAGGTATAGTGTCGGCAAATTTTGTTGTTTCAGGATAAAAAACGCTAGCAGTGCAACGCTGAGGGGTTGAGGCATGTCCGAGCAAAACACCTATTTGCAACAAGAGATTCTAAACAAGCCTTTGCAGAAGCATGGATTGCTCGAAGAGCTCAACCTGCCTCCCAAGGCCATCCGGTTTATCCGCGAGAACAGGCGGAATCTGATAATTGCCGTATTGTGTTGCGTGCTGGCAATTGTTGGCTGGTCGTCCCTGAGCTATTATCTTGCCAGGCAAAATGACCGGGCCGCCGTTTTGTTGTCCGAGGCCATTGAGCAGGGGGAGCCTGAACAGCGCAAGGCGCTTCTGCAGAAGGTTCTTGCCGAGTATGGGCGCACCGGCTCAGCCCTGTGGGCAAAGGTCGAACTGGGACATATGGCCCTTGATGCGCAGCAGTATGATGAGGCAGTCAAGGTGTATCTGGCGCTCCGCGGTGATCTCTCCGTCTCGAGTCCGGCTTTTCCCCTGGTGCAATTGAGCCTGGCCCAGGCCTATGAACATAAAAATGCACTGCCGGAAGCGCTTGCCGCCTATCAGCGCCTGGCGGAGATCAAGGGGTTTGCCGGGGAGTCCTATCTGGCCATGGGCAGGATTCATGAGTTGCAGAAGGATCTGCCCAGGGCAAAAGAAATGTATGGCAAGGTGCTGGCCGATGAGGGGGGTTCTCCCGAGGTCAAGGACAAGGTGCAGGCAAAGCTGGAGCGGCTTTAGCCTCCGGCTGCACCCCGGGAAACACGACGCGGGAAGTATTGAGCCATGGAGATCATCCGCACGCCGGCCGCGATGACGGCTTGGGCAAACAGTATTCTTGCCGCAGGACAGACAATCGGTCTGGTGCCCACCATGGGTTTTTTCCATGAGGGGCATCTGCGCTTGATGCGCACGGCCAAAGAGAAGGCTGACCGTGCGGTGGTGAGTCTGTTTGTCAACCCGATTCAGTTCGGGGCCAACGAAGACCTTGACAGGTATCCCCGTGATTTTCCCCGGGATTGCGGGCTCGCGGAGGCCGAAGGGGTGGATGTGCTTTTTGCTCCCGGGGTCCAGGATATGTATCCGCCGGAAGCAAGCACCCGGGTGATGGTCTCCGGCTTGACCGATGTCCTGTGCGGCGCGAGCCGTCCGGGTCATTTTTCCGGCGTGACCACCGTGGTCGCCAAGCTGTTTCACCTCATCAAGCCGCAGTGCGCTGTGTTCGGCAGAAAGGATTTTCAGCAGCTTGCGGTGATCAGGAGAATGGCGGCTGATCTCAATTGGGATGTGGAGATCATCGGACACCCCATTGTCCGGGAACCGGACGGCTTGGCCATGAGTTCGCGGAACACCTATCTTTCCGGCCCGGAACGGCAGGCGGCTCTGTGTCTTTCCAGGGCCATAGCCCACGCGAGAAGGCGGGTGCGGGAAGGGCTGGTTGAGGCGGAGATTCTGTTGCAGGAAGTGGATTGGTTGTTGCAGCAGGAAGCAGTGACCATTGAGTATGCGAGCCTTGTTGATCAGGCGACCTTGCGGCCCCTGGCCGTGTTGCAAAAAGGCGTGGTGCTGGCTTTGGCCATAAAGGCCGGAGCGACCCGCCTGATCGACAACGATATCCTTTTTGAAGAACACTGAGAGAACGATAATGTTGCAATACATGTTAAAATCAAAGATTCACCGGGCCACGGTGATCGAGGCGGATCTCAACTATGAGGGCAGTCTCTCGGTGGACAGGGATCTGATGGACGCCGTTGGCCTGTCCCCCTATGAGCGGGTCAACATCTACAACATCAACAACGGCGAGCGGTTTGACACCTATGTGATCGAGGGGAAGGCCGGATCCGGGATGATCGGCCTGAATGGCGCGGCGGCCCGCAAGGGGATGGCCGGCGATCTGATTATCATTGTCAGCTATGCCTTGTACGCCCCGGAAGAACTGGCAGGCTACAAGCCCAGAATAGTGGTGCTTGACAAGGGCAACCTGATCAAGAAGGTGATGCATGTCGAGGAGGCGCAACATCCGTACCGCGGGTAGTCTTTTCGTGGATTGCCGTTCCTGCGTGCCGAGCCTTGTTGTTGGTCCGGGCAATTTCTTTTCCGGCAGGCGTTCATGATTCTTCTTGTTGCCGCCACTGAGATGGAAGCCTTGCCCGTGGCCGGGAAAACGACCGGGCAACCCCATGCGCTGTGTGTCGCGGGCGTGGGGCCGCTTGAAACAGCGGTCCGGCTCACGCGGCGGCTGGGTGAGGGGAGGGAGGCGGTTTCCCTGGTTCTTAATTTCGGCGTGGCCGGAGCCTACGGCGGTTCCGGGGCGGATCTGCTTGATATCTGCCTGGCCGAGCGTGAAGTTCTGGGCGATTTCGGGATCTGCCACGCAGAACGCATCGAGCCTTTTGACGAACAATTGGCAGGCAGCTCCGTTTTCCCCCTTGACCCAAGGTATCTTGCCCAGGCCGGTGAAATGCTCGGGAAGCAGGATTACAACTGCAAAAAAGGCGTGTTTGTGACGGTCAATGGGGCCAGCGCCACGGCAAGGCGCGGCGCCATGTTGCGCGCTGCCCATAACGGCCTGTGCGAGAACATGGAGGGCGCGGCAGTGGCCAGGGTTTGCCAAGAGTTTGCCGTTCCCTGCCTTGAAGTCCGCTGCGTCAGCAACATGGTGGAAGACCGTAATCCGGCGAACTGGCAGCTTGCCGCGGCCGTGCAGAAATGCGGGCAGGTCGTTTCCCTGCTCATCGATCGCCTCGCCCCCATCTGAACCAGGCAGAAAATCCGTGTCACTTCTTGCAGAAAAAAACAGGCTCACCCTCGGCTTTTCTCCGTGTCCCAACGATACGTTCATCTTTCACGCCCTGGTGCATGGGCAGGCTTGCCCCGGTTCTCCGGATTTTGCCGCCGCGACCCTTGCCGATGTTGAAACCCTGAACGAATGGGCGCTTGCCGGGCGTCTTGACGTAACCAAGCTTTCGTTCCACGCCTTGGGGCATGTCCTTGACCGGTATGTCCTGCTCATGGCCGGAAGTGCCCTCGGGCGCGGCTGCGGCCCCTTGCTGGTGGCGGGGGAAAATTTTTCTAAAGACGAGTTGCCCCGGCTGACCATTGCCATTCCAGGCAGGTACACCACGGCGGCCCTGCTGCTGCAAATGTATACCCCTGTCCCCCTGACGACCAAGGTGATGCGTTTTGACGCGATCATGCCGGCCATTGTGGCGGGCGAGGTCGATGCCGGAGTAATCATCCACGAGAGCCGTTTTACCTTTCAGGCGCATGGGTTGCGGTTGCTCCGGGATCTCGGGGTCTGGTGGGAGCAGGAGACGGGCTTTCCTCTCCCGCTGGGCGGCATCGCGGCAAAACGTTCCCTGGGCAAGGAGAAGATCCAGGCCATCGACCGGTGTGTCCGGGCCAGTGTTTCCTCCGCCTTTGCCAGTCCGGAGGCGGGGATGGTCTATATCCGGCAGCACGCCCAGGAGCTTGACGACACGGTTATCAAGGACCATATCGGGCTCTATGTGAATCCCTTTTCGCTTGATCTGGGCGAGGAAGGGGTCGGGGCGGTGCGTGAATTTCTGGAGCGGGGGCACCGCCTCGGGGTTTTTCCGCTGCAGTCTCCGGCTTTGCCGTTAACCAGCAGGGAGTTGTAATCCCCGCCCGAGACGGAAAACGAATCGGCGGGGGTCTCTTTTGGCGTCCTCTTTCGGTCATTAGCCAGAAACGTGCTTGACAAGAAATATATTCAGAATATATTTCAAAATTCGCTGTTTTGTAAGGTTTTGGCCCGTGCACGGCAACGCACGGCATATATTGGGTTTATAATCCGATCTTCATCGGAAGACGCATCGAATTCAAAGGTAAGGAACAGAGCATGAAACTCACAGGAGCACAGGCCTTCATCAAGTGCCTGGAAGAACATGGCGTTGAGGTTATCTTCGGCTATCCCGGCGGGGCACTCATCGATGTTTATGACGAGTTGATGAAGAATGACAAGGTCCATCACGTTTTGACCCGGCATGAACAGGCCGCGGTCCATGCCGCCGATGCGTACGGGCGGGTGAAGGGCGAGGTCGGCGTTGCCTTGGTGACCTCCGGACCCGGCGCCACCAATGCGGTTACCGGAATTGCCTCGGCCTATATGGACTCGATCCCCCTGGTGGTTTTCACCGGGCAGGTGCCGACCAAGCTGATTGGCAACGATGCCTTTCAGGAGGTCGATATTGTCGGGATCACCCGGCCGATCACCAAGCATAACTATCTGGTGAAAGATGCCGAGGAGCTGATTCCCATTATCCGGGAGGCCTTTCATCTGGCCAAGACCGGGCGCCCCGGCCCTGTGCTCGTTGACCTGCCCAAGGATGTTCTGGCCACCCGGATAACCTATCCCGAGGTGAAGCCGATCAGCATGCGGACGTACAAGCCGACCTATGAGCCGCATCCCGGCCAGATCGAAAAGGCCTGCCAGGCAATGCTCAAAGCGAAAAAGCCGGTGATCTACGCAGGCGGCGGGGTCATCCTTTCCAATTCCAACGAGGAGCTGACCGAGCTTGCCAGGAGACTGGACTGCCCCGTTACCATGACCCTGATGGGCTTGGGCGGCTTTCCGGGGACGGATCCTTTGTCCATGGGCATGCTGGGCATGCATGGGACCTACTATGCCAATATGGCCGTGGCCAACTGCGACCTGCTGATTGCGGTCGGCGCCCGTTTCGACGACCGGGTTACCGGCCGGGTGGATGCCTTTGCCCCCCACGCCGAGATCATCCATATTGATGTCGATCCTTCCTCCATCAGCAAGAATGTCCGGGTGGATATTCCCATCGTGGCCGACTGCAAGCACGCGCTTGTTGCCATCAATGCCTGGTTTGCCCGGAGCAAGGATTTCAATGCCACGGAGTGCGCGGAAAAACACCGCCCCTGGCATGAGCAGATCCGGGAGTGGAAGAACAAGCATCCTCTGGGCTATGTCGAGGAAACCGGTATCATCAAGCCCCAGTTTGTTATCCAGAAGCTGCATGAACTGACCGGCGGCGATGCGATCATCACCACCGAGGTCGGCCAGCACCAGATGTGGACCGCCCAGTTCTATCATTTCAACAAGCCTCGCCAGTGGGCCACCTCCGGCGGCCTCGGTGTCATGGGCTATGGCTTTCCCGCCGCCATCGGCGCCCAGATGGCGGCGCCGGACAAGGTGGTTATCGATATCGCCGGCGACGGTTCCATCCAGATGAACATCCAGGAACTGGCCACCTGCAGGCAGGAAAAACTGCCGGTCAAGGTAGCCATCCTGAATAACGGCTACCTGGGCATGGTTCGCCAGTGGCAGGAGCTGTTCTATAATAAGCAGTACTCCTCGACGGTCATGGAAGTCGCTCCGGATTTTGTCAAGGTGGCCGAGGCCTATGGCGCGGTGGGACTGCGGGCGACCAAGCCCAGCGAGGTCGAGCCGGTTATCCGGGAGGCCTTGAAGATTAACAATACTGTGTTCATGGACTTTGTCATTGCCAGGGAAGAAGGTGTGTACCCCATGGTTCCTGCCGGTAAGGCCACAACAGAGATGCTGCTGGTTTAGGGGTTGCAGGTCTGTGGCCGTCTTCTTTGCTTACAAGGGTAACTTAAGGATAGCGCGATGAAACATACCATTTCCGTACTGTTGCAAAATAAACCTGGAGTTTTGTCCCGAGTCACCGGCCTTTTCAGTGGCCGGGGCTTCAACATTGAAAGCCTGTCCGTGGCCCAGACCCTTGAGCCGGATGTTTCCTGCTTGACCTTGGTGACCTCCGGCGAGGATACCATCATTGAGCAGATCACCAAGCAGCTCCACAAGCTCATCGACGTTATCAAGGTCACCGATATGTGTGAGCATGACAATGTGGAGCGGGAGATGGCCCTGATCCGGGTAAAGGCCGAGGCGCACACCCGAGCCGAGGTTTTGCGGATAATCGACATCTTCCGCGGCAAGGTCATTGACGTCGGGCCGAAGAGCTATGTGGTGGAGGTTACCGGCAAGGCAAGCAAACTCCAGGCGGTGATTGATATCCTGCGTCCCATCGGCATCCAGGAGATTGTCCGTTCCGGCACCATTGCCATGACCCGGGCCCAAAAGTCGTAACCGGTTCCGGTCAGCCAGGGTTTACAGGTGAACTGACAGGCTGTGCTCGCGGCCTGTCAGTTTATTTTTAGGAGCCGTTGCGAAGGTCTTTGTTTTCCTGACTATTTCGTTGTGGCTCCTTATGTCGTTCCGGCCATCCAGTTGACAACAGTATTTTTTGTGATAACGGCTTATATGGACCGAAACGATCCGGGCCCCAAGAAACCTTTTGCAGTGAGACAGGAAGCCCATGAAAAAACCACAAGTTCCTGTGGCCCTTGAAGGATATCCATTCATCGGTTTTGCGGCCTTGACCACCCTGGTCCTTGCCATTCTGGACTATGATTGCAGCGCCTTGCTGGCCTTGTTCACCACGGCATTTGTCCTTTATTTTTTCCGGGATCCGGAACGGGTAATCCCGGAGGATGAGGATGTGCTGGTTTCGCCGGCGGACGGCAAGGTTATCCTCATCGAGAAGGTGTTTGACGACAGATTCGTGAAGGAGCATGTCTATAAGGTGAGCATCTTCATGAATGTCTTCAATGTGCATGTGAACAGGGCGCCCTGTCCGGGAACCGTGACCCAGGTGCAGTATTCCCCGGGCATGTTTTTTTCGGCCAATACCGAACGCGGGGCTTTGGAAAATGAGGCCTGCGCTCTGATCCTTGAAACACGGAGCAATCGCAAGATTGCGGTGGTGCAGGTGGCCGGTCTCATTGCCCGGCGGATTGTCTGTTGGGCGGGCAAGGGGGACAGGCTGATGCGCGGAGAGCGTTTTGGCCTGATTCGTTTTGGTTCCCGGGTTGACCTCTATCTTCCGCAGCAGATCCAACTGGAGGTCTCGGTGGGCCAGAAAGTACGGGCCGGCGAGACGATTTTTGGCTATCTTCCCTGATACTCCTATGCAGAAAAGCCTTTTTTCAATATACTACCCAGGGTAAGCGTGCCGAACATGGCGCGGTTTGTAATTATAATCGGGAGGAAAGGGACATGAGCAGGCACCATGAAGCCGAAGATGTAATTTCCTCAAAGGGAAAAATCTGTCTGTTGCCCAGTGTTATTACCACGGCAAGTCTGTTCAGCGGGTTTTACGCCATCGTTGCCGCGATCAACGGCCAATATTTTCATTCCGCCGTGGCGATTATTATTTCCGCGGTTTTTGATGGCTTGGATGGCAGGGTTGCCCGTCTTACCGGGACGACCAGCAAATTCGGCATGGAGTATGATTCCCTGTGCGATCTGGTGGCCTTTGGCGTGGCCCCGGCACTTTTGGCCTACGAGTGGGTGCTGCGGCCCTATGGCCGGTATGGTTGGCTGGCGGCTTTTCTCTATGTGGCGACCACCGCCTTGCGCCTGGCCCGTTTCAACAGCCAGGACACCACTTCGACCAAGAACGAATTCACGGGTCTGCCGAGTCCCGCCGCCGGAGGGATGATCGCCGCATCCGTCCTGTTTTGCAGTTTTTTTGAGTTCAGCGGCACCTTGAGGAATTTCATGGTTCTGGCAACCGTGTACGGTCTTTCCTATCTCATGGTCAGTTCCGTGAAATATCAGAGCTTCAAGCATGCGGAAGCCGATCGGGTCAAGAAATTTCAGGTTCTGGTTGGGCTGGTTGTTCTCATCATGGTTCTGGCTGCGGAACCACAGGTCACCCTTTTTGTTTTGGGAGCGGCCTACGTTCTATCCGGACCGCTGGCGGCGGGGTATCGTTTGGTGGTGAAAGGCAGGAAGCCTGCCGAAAAAGAACAGGAACCTTCGGTGTAAGCTCGATTGCAGGCGGCATTCTTCTTCCGCTGCCCGAGCTGAGAGGAGTGAAGAAGCGATGGCTGATAAAATAATTATTTTCGACACCACCTTGCGTGATGGCGAGCAGTCGCCCGGCGCAAGCATGAATATGCAGGAAAAATTCCGCCTGGCCCAGCAACTGGTCAAGTTGAAGGTGGATGTAATTGAAGCCGGTTTTCCCGTGGCCTCGCCCGGGGATTTCGAGTGCGTGCGCAATATCGCCGAGCATGTCCGGGGTGCGCAGATCGCGGCTCTTGCCCGCTGTAATGTCAAGGATATCGACCGGGCCTGGGAGGCGCTCAAGGCTGGGGAAAATCCCAGGATCCACACCTTCCTGGCCACCTCGGACATCCATCTCAAGCACAAACTGAAGATGAATCGCGATCAGGTGCTGGAATTGGCCGTCGCTTCGGTGAAGCATGCCGCGAAATACACGGGCAACGTGGAGTTTTCCGCCGAGGATGCTTCGCGTAGCGACCTTGACTTTGTCTGCAAGGTCTTCAGCGCGGTCATCGAGGCCGGGGCCACGACCCTGAATTTCCCGGATACCACCGGCTATGCCCTGCCCGATGAGTTCGGCCGCAAGATTGGCTACCTCATCGAGCACATCCCCAATATCCACAAGGCTGTCCTCAGTGTGCATTGCCACAATGATCTCGGCTTAGCCGTGGCCAATTCGCTGGCCGCCATCAACCATGGCGCGCGGCAGGTGGAATCCACCATCAACGGCCTGGGGGAAAGGGCGGGCAACACGGCCATGGAAGAGCTGGTCATGATCATCCGCACCCGCGCCGATCAGATGCAGGTGCATACCGATATCGTCACCGAGCATATCTACCCCACCAGCCGGCTGGTCACCACCATCACCGGGATGCCGGTGCAGCCCAACAAGGCCATTGTCGGGGCCAACGCCTTTGCCCACGAGTCCGGGATCCACCAGGACGGGGTGCTCAAGGAGCGGACCACCTACGAGATCATGAATCCGGCGGATATCGGCATCTCCACCGGCAACATCGTGTTGGGCAAGCATTCCGGCCGGCATGCCCTGAAGGATCGCATTGCGGCCATGGGCTATACCCTTAAGGGCGAAGAGCTGGACCGGGTTTTTGCCCGGTTCAAGGAAGTGGCCGACGTCAAGAAGGAGATGTTTGACGAGGATCTCGAGGCCATCCTCATGGATGAGGTGCTGCGGATCACCGAGACCTTCTCCCTGGTGCACCTGGGGGCGATGAGCGGCAACAAAAGCCTGCCCACCGCGGCGGTGCGGTTGCTCATCAACGGCAAGGAGCAGGAAAAGGCCTGCATCGGCATCGGTCCCATCGACGCCTGTTTCCGGGCCATTGCCGAACTGACCCAGACCAAAAGCCGGCTCCTCTATTTTTCGGTGAGTTCCATTTCCGGCGGCACCGACGCCCAGGGCGAGGTGCTGGTGCGCATTGAGGACGAGGGCAAGATCGTGGTGGGGCAGGGGGCGGACCCCGATATCATCACCGCCGCGGCCAAGGCCTATCTCAACGGCCTGAACCGGTTGGTGTTTTTGAAGAGGGAAACCATGCGGCAGGAGTAATGGGGCATTGCATGTCTGTTTTTTCTAACCTGCTGATATTTTTTATAATTGCCGGGCATTGCCCGGCTGCTGTCTGTTAAGGAATTGGAACAATGACTGCTGCAAAAAAGAAATTCAATGTTGCTGTTGCCGGCGCCACCGGCGCTGTGGGCGGGGCCATGCTTGATGTCTTGGCGCGCAGGGATTTTCCCCTGGACGAGCTGCGCTTGCTTGCCTCGGAACGATCCGTGGGGAAAACCCTCACCTTCAAGGGCAAGGAGATCCCGGTCCAGCTCTTGAGCAAGGATGCCTTTGCCGGCATCGATATCGCCCTTTTTTCCGCAGGCGCTACCCGCTCCTTCGATTTTGCTCCGGCTGCCGTGGCGGCAGGGGCCGTGGTGGTCGACAATTCCAGCGCCTACCGCATGGACCCGGAAATTCCCCTGGTGGTGCCCGAGGTGAATCCCCATGCCATTGCCCAGTATAAAAAACGGGGCATCATCGCCAATCCGAACTGTTCCACGATCCAGATGCTGGTGGCCTTGAAGCCCATCCACGACAAGGTGCGGATCAAGCGGATCGTGGTTTCCACCTACCAGGCGGTTTCCGGCACCGGGGCCAAGGCCATTGACGAACTCAAGCAGCAGATTCAGGATTACGCGGCGGGCAAGCCCATGGCGCATAGCGTATACCCGCACCAGATCGCCTTCAACTGTCTGCCCCAGATCGACAGCTTCCTTGAGAACGGCTACACCAAGGAAGAGATGAAGATGGTCAACGAAACCCGCAAGATGTTTGAAGACCCGACCATCGGCGTTACCGCCACCACGGTGCGGGTGCCGGTTTTCTACGGCCATTCCGAGTCGGTCAATATCGAAACCGAGAAGAAGATCACCGCGGCCGAGGTCAAGGCCTTGCTGAAGAATGCCCCTGGCGTGCAGTTGGTTGATGAGCCGACCTTGGGTCAGTACCCCATGGCCATTGATTGCGCTGGCAAGTTCGAAACCCTGGTGGGCAGGATCCGGGAGGATGAGTCCATCGCCAACGGGATCAACCTCTGGGTGGTTTCCGACAATATCCTCAAGGGTGCGGCGCTCAACGCGGTGCAGATCGCCGAGGTTCTCATCCGGGATTATCTGTAATGGTTGGCATCGCCTGCGGCGCGATGCCAACAGTGGTCATGGATTCAATCTTGCACGCTGATTGGACCTGTGACCTTTTTCCTTTGCATGGGAGACCGGCATAATTGCGGATCATCAGCGGCAGCGCCCGCGGGCGGAAGCTGCTGGCGCCGGGCCAGCGTTTCGGCAAACAGATTCGTCCCACCTCCGACCGGGCCAGGGAGGCGATTTTCAGCATCCTCGGCGCCAGGGTTGCGGGCGCCCGGGTGGTGGATCTTTTTGCCGGCACCGGCGCCTTGGGGCTTGAGGCCTTGAGCCGGGGCGCACTGCTGGCGCTCTTCGTCGATGGCCAGCGTTCCGTTGTCGATCTGATCGAAAGAAATATCGAGCTCTGCGGATTCGGCGAGCGCGCCACGGTGCTGCAAAGGGATCTGGCCAGGGGGCTTGCCTTTCTGGCGCCGTTCAAGCCGGTGGGCGGATTCGAACTGGTCTTTCTCGACCCGCCCTACGCAAGCGCGCTTGCCCAGCGGGTGCTTGCCTCGTTGGCGGAAGGAAATTTTCTTGGCGCCAAGGGGATTGTTGTTCTCGAAGATGCGGCTGCGGCGCATTATCCCCAAACCGTTGGTCCGCTCACCTGTTTTGAGCAACGCCGTTACGGAGAAGCCGGATTCTGGCTCTACCAACACATGTGAGGCAGGGTGCAATGACTGACTACGAGCCGTTCGTCCCGGAAGCCACATCCGAATCAATCGCCGTGTATCCCGGCACTTTTGATCCCATAACCAACGGGCATCTTGACATCATCCACCGGGGGCTGAACCTGTTTGACCGGATCATCATTGCCGTTGCCAGCAACCCTGCCAAGCAGCCGCTTTTCCCTCTGGGTGAACGGCGCAGGATGATTGAGGACTGTTTTTCCGCGGAAGAACCCCGGATCGAGGTAGTGGATGTTTCCGGGCTGCTCGTTGATTTTGCTTACAAGCGAGGGGCCAAGGCGATCATCCGCGGCTTGCGGGCCGTGTCGGATTTTGATTACGAGTTCCAGCTTGCCCTGATGAACCGGAGGATCGAGCGTGAGGTGGAAACGGTTTTTCTGATGACCGGCTTCCGCTGGATTTTCATCAGTTCCAGCATCATCAAGGACGCGGCCAGGCATGGCGGGGATGTGAGCGGCCTGGTGCCGGATCATGTCTGCGAGAAATTGCGGGCGCGGTATCTGCAGCCATGATGGCGAGCAGCAGTTACGGGATATTCCTCCATGGCTGATCCGGAGCGAAAGGCAGAACCCCTGACCCGGCGGATATTTTTGGCTGGTTCCTGGTCCTGGCTGCGCTGGGGCGCCGGCGCCCTGCTGTTGTATCCGGTTTTCCGCTTTCTCGGCTACCGCGCTCCCAAGCAGCCACGGGTGGTGAAAGTGAACAAGGTAGTACCTGTGGATGGGTTTGTCCTGGAGCATGACTTCATCCTCTTCGTGGGGCAAGCCGGGCCTTGGGCCGTGTCGCGGAAGTGCACTCATCTGGGCTGCCGGCTTAACTACCAGGAAAAGGAAGGGGTTCTGGTCTGCCCCTGTCATCATAGCCGATTCAGCAAGGAAGGCGTCCGGCTCAGCGGCCCGGCCAAAAAAAATCTTCCCCGTTTTCAGGTGGCGGCCATGCAGGAGGGCCAGGACGGCAAAGGGTACCTTGTTACCTATTAAGGGCATGGATATCCGGACGTTTATCGTCGAGACGAAATGGGGGGGCATGAGCCTGGTCTCCCTCTACCTCTCTGTCTTGTCCGGGATGGCGCTCGCCCTCCAGTACGACCCGGCCACGCCGTTTTTTTCCGCCAGCTCCCTTGACCTGCTGGCGCCCTTCGGTCAATTCTTCCGGGCCTGCCATTTTTATTCCAGCCAGTTGTTTTTCCTTTTCTCCCTCTCTCATCTCGCGGCGATCATCCTGGCAAAGGCCGATCAGCAACTGCGCTTCGGCAAATGGCTTCTGCTGGTCGGTTCCGTCCTTGCCGCGCTCCTGTTGCTTTTTACCGGCTATGTTTTGCGGGCGGATGCAACCGGCGAGGCTGCGGGGGTCATTGCCGAAAATATCACCCTGTCCATTCCCTACCTGGGAGCGGTGCTGAATTCGCTGCTTTTTGCCATCGAGGCCGAGGGCATGAAGCGGGTGTATGCCAATCATCTCATCGGGTTGGGGCTTGTCTGGGGGATCTGCTGCTGGGATCATCTGCGCCGCTACCGGGTAACCTTTGCTCAGCATAGCCTGCTGCTGTTTGCCACGGTGGGGGTCAGTCTTTTCCTGGCGGCGCCCATGGAGCCGGCCCGTCTCGGGCTCTTCCATATCCAGGGGCCGTGGTTTCTGCTCGGTTTGCAGGAGCTGCTGCGCTACCTCGATCCTTTCTGGGCCGGGGTGATTTTCCCGAGCACCCTGGTCGTCGCCCTGGCCTGCGTGGGAGCTGCGGAGCCCTGGCGGAGAAGATCGTTGCTGTACATCGCAGGGTGGCTGGCCGTCTATCTCATCCTGTCCGTCATTGCCGCTGTACGATAGTGAAAGGCGAAGAATGGAAAGTGGAAAATTGAACGCATACAGACGTTCCACTCTTCATTTTTCACTCTGCATTTTTCATTTATTTAGGGCAGGGGCAGGCTGACGGAAAAAAGAGCGCCCTGGGGATGGGAAGCGCGCAGGGAAATCGTGCCGCCGTGGCTGTGCACGATCTGGCGGACAATGGCCAGGCCAAGTCCGGTCCCCGTTTCGCGGGTGGTGAAGAACGGCTCGAATATTTTTTCCCGAAGATCTTCCGGGATGCCGATGCCGTTGTCAATGATCTCCAGGACAATGGCGTTTTCGGATTGTTCCCCGGCGCGAAGCAGGATCCTTCCACTCTCCATGGTACGGCAGGCATTGGCGCCGTTGGCAACGAGGTTGAGAAGCACTTGCCTGATCAGTTGCGGATCTCCCCAGCCGTTAAGATCGGGGGGGATTTCCAGGTCAAGGCGCAGGGCGGAGTTCCAGTCCTGGCTTTGGCGCAGTGTTTCCACCGCCTCCCGCGCCAGGGCGAGCACGGAGAACCATTCCTTTTCCGGGTTGACCGGCTTGGAGAAGACGAGAAAGTCGCGGATTGTTGCATCCAGCCGGTCTGATTCCCGCATGATGATGTCAAACAGCCGCTTGTTGATGGAATTGTCCCGGGTTTCCCTTTCCAGCAGTTGCACGGCTCCGGAGATGGCTGCCAGGGGATTCCTGAGTTCATGGGCAATCCCTGCGGCCATTTCGCCGATGGTCGCCATTTTTTCGGCCTGCTGCACCTGGGCCTCCATCTTTTTTATCTGACTGAGATCCTGCAAGGTAAAGACATAGCCGTTTTCGCTATCTTCCGGGGCGTTGAGCCTGGAGCAGGAATATCCCACCGGGATCGTTTCCCCGTCTCTTCGGGGGAGGGCGGTCATATGCCGCCGTCCGTCGTCGCGCAGGGGGATTTCCAGGCCGGAAAAGGTGTGGGAAAGATTGCGGCCGAGGATCTCGCCTGGCTTGTACCCTGTAATGAGTTCCGCCGCTCGGTTGAAGGATGTAACCCGGCTGTCGGCGTCAACGGTGATAATGCCGGTATTGATGTCGTCAAAGATCTGCTTGTAGAGAAAGGAGAGCCGGTCGTAGTCGCTGGCGGTCTGAAACAGCTCGGCTTCGGTTTTTTGCAGCCTGGTGGAGAGCATTGAGCTCAAGATGGCAACCAGGAAAAAGGTGAGGCTGTAAATGGCAAAGTAATGGAGGAGCATCTGGAAACTGCTCAGATGGCTGGGGTAGGTCTGGAGAAACCGGGAGGCATAGCCGCCGTATTCGACAACGAGTTGGGAGCCGAACAGCAGGGTGCTCAGCGCGGCGAATAGCAGGCTTCCCCGCCGGAAAAGCATGAAGGCTCCCATGACGATGGGGAAAAAATATACCACCGTGAAAACGGACTGGCTGCCGCCGGTGGAAAAAACCAGGAGGGTCACCAGGAGGGTGTCAAGGGTGATCTGCATATAGCCGAAGCGGGAAAAGCACTTGATTATCCTCACCATCAGGGCGGAGAGGATGGTGAAGACATAGAGCCCGGCAATGAAATAGGCAAGATAGTGCAGGGGGGGGAGAAAGATGGAAGGCGTCTTTGTCTGGAGAAGGACGCTGATCCCCAGCATCAGGGAAAGAAAAAGCACCCGGAAAAAGAGCAGCCACTGAATCTGTTTCTTGAGGTGATCATTGGCGGCAGATGAGCCGGTGTGCGGGCAGAGGGCGGCAAGTATCATATGACCTTTTAGGAATGGAAAGATGGGAACACAGGCGTGCCTCTAATTTTTCGGGGCAGAGCTCAGATGGTATATTTTTTCGCCTTGTAGCGGAAGGATCGGAAGCTCATCTTTAAAAGATCCGCCGCCTTCATCCTGGAATTACCGGTTCTGGCCAGGGCCGTTTTAATCAGCCGTTTTTCAATCTCGGTGATGTACTGTTCAAGCCCGAGAGCAAAGGCTGTTTCCTCCGCGGCTTCGAAGGCATCCTCGCCGACCGTTTCAGCGCCGGGGGAACGGCCAAGCCGATGCCCCGACAGGGTGAGGCTCTCCGGCAGGATGATATTGGAGGATTCAAGGGCGACTCCTCGCTCGACGATATTCTCCAGCTCGCGGACATTGCCCGGGAAATCATAGTCCATCAGGACCTTCAGGGCATAGGAGGAGATCTGCTGCACCTCCTTGCCGAACAGGGCCGAGTATTTCTTCAGAAAATGATCGACCAGGAGCGGCACATCCCCCTTGCGCTCGCGCAGCGGCGGCATGCGGATGGGGACAACCGCCAGACGGTAGAACAGATCCTCCCGGAAGCGGCCGGCCATGACCTCCTCTTCCAGGTTCTTGTTGGTGGCGGAGATGATCCGCACCTTGACCTTGATGGTCTCCGTGCCTCCCACCTTCTTGAACTCCCTTTCCTGCAAGACCCGCAGAAGCTTGGTCTGGATAAGCGGGGAGAGCTCGCCGATTTCATCGAGAAAGGCGCTGCCGTTGTTGGCCAGTTCGAACAGCCCGGTCTTGTTGGCGATCGCGCCGGTGAACGACCCTTTGGCATGGCCGAAGAGCTCGGATTCGATGAGATTTTCCGGGATGGCGCTGCAGGTGATGGGAACAAAGGCGTTAGCCGCGACATCGCTGTGCTGGTGAATGGCCTGGGCTACCAGTTCCTTGCCGGTGCCGGATTCGCCATAGATCAGGACGTTGGCCTGGGTCGGGCCGATGCGCTGGATCAGGTCGTAGATCTTGAGCATCTCGGGGCTGTTGCCGATGATCCCGGCAAAGGAATCGCGGTTCTTGACCGGGGGTTTCTCCTGTCTGCTTCCCAGGGCGGCCTTGATAACCGAGAGGATGTCATCCACCTTGAAGGGCTTGGTGATGTAGTCGTAGGCGCCGTTTTTCATGGCCAGCACCGCATCCTCCGGCGAGGCGTAGGCGGTGATCAGCACAACCGGGATGGAGAGGTCTTGCTGCTTGACGTTTTCCAGGAGGTCAAGCCCGCTGAGGTCGGGCATGCGGATGTCCGAGACGATGAGGTCGAAGCGGCGCTGCCGCAGCAGGGTGAGGGCTTCCGCGCCGCTTGCCGCGGCATGGGCGCCATACCCGTTTTTATTCAGGAGAATGACGAGAAACTCCCGCATGCTGGGTTCATCGTCAACAACAAGTATCTTGGCTGTCTCGGCCATGGTGTTCGCTCAAGGCTGGAGGTCGTATTCCGAGGAGGTGCAATCGAGGTTATCTTAACAGAAAATCCCGCCCCTGGGATAACAAACTTGGGAGCACAAAAAAAAGGCATCCGTACCGAAGTACGGATGCCTTTTACTGCCGGTGGCAGGAACTGTCTCGCGCGGGGATCAGTGATCCTGGGCAGCGCCCGCACCCATCGGAACCCGAATGTCTTCGACCAGATGCTGAATGTGCTCGGGCGGCGCCTTGGTGAAGCTTGAAACCGCGAAGGCGACGGCAAAGTTTATCAGGGCGCCCACTGCCCCGAAAGAGCCGGGGGAGATGCCGAACAGCCAGTTCGCCGCATTGTCCGGGGCCATGGCGGTTGAGGCGACAAACATGAACCCTTTGAACCAGAAGATGTAGAGCAGGGTGGAGCCAAGACCGGCAAGCATGCCGCAGATGGCGCCGGCGCTGTTCATCCGCTTGACAAAGATCCCCATCATGATGGCGGGGAAAATCGACGAGGCGGCAAGCCCAAAGGCCAGGGCCACAACCTGGGCGGCAAATCCCGGAGGATTGAGGCCAAGGTAGCCGGCCAGGAGGATGGCGCCGCCCATGGCGATGCGGCCGTAGAGCAGCTCGGTCTTGTCGTCGATGTTCTTTGCCAGCATGCTTTTCAGCAGGTCATGGGAGATGGAGGAAGAGATGGCCAGCAGCAGGCCCGCGGCGGTGGAAAGGGCCGCGGCGATGCCGCCGGCCGCCACCAGGGCGATAACCCAGTTGGGCAGCCTGGCGATCTCGGGGTTGGCGAGCACCATGATGTCGTTGTCAACCTTGGTCATCTCGTTGCCCTTCCAGCCAAAACCGGCGAACTTGCTTTCGGCGTGCTTGGCGGCGGCTTCATCCGCCTTGGCCTGGGCGGCGGTCACGTCGCCGCCTTCCTTCAGAGCTTTGGCCAGGGCGGCTTCCGCTGCGCTCAGGCCGTTGTCGCTGTAGTACTGGATCCTGCCGTCGCCGTTCTTGTCTTCAAAGCCAAGCAGGCCGGTTTTTTCCCAGTTGTGCATCCATTGTGGACGATCTTCGGCCACGAGGTTTCCTTCCGGGGCGCCAATCTCGCCGGTCTGCACCGTGTTCATCAGGTTCAGGCGGGCCATGGCTCCAACCGCCGGGGCGGTGGTGTAGAGGATGGCGATGAAGACCAGGGCCCAGCCAGCGGAGGAACGGGCGTCTTTCACCTTGGGCACGGTGAAGAAGCGGGTGATGACATGGGGCAGACCCGCAGTGCCGATCATGAGCGACATGGTCAGCAGGAAGATATCCAGCGTGCTTCCCTTTTGTGAGGTATAGGCGGTGAAGCCAAGTTCGACCACCACTTTGTCCAACTTGTCAAGAAGATAGACCCCCTCGCTGCCGCTGAGGGTTCCGCCAAGGCCGATCTGGGGCAGGGGGTGGCCGGTGAGCTGGATGGAAATGAAGACGGCGGGGACGGTGTAGGCAAAGATCAGGACCACATACTGGGCGATCTGGGTGTAGGTGACGCCCTTCATGCCGCCGAGAACGGCATAGACGAAGACTATGGCCATGCCGACCACCAGGCCGACCTCAAAGGGAAGCTCCAGGAATCGGGAGAAGGCCACGCCGATGCCCTTCATCTGGCCGATAACATAGGTCAGGGAGGCGACGATCAGGCAGATGATGGCGACCAGACGGGCCGTTTGGGAATAGAAGCGGTCGCCGATGAATTCAGGCACCGTGAATTTCCCGTACTTGCGGAGATACGGGGCAAGCAGCATGGCCAGCAGGCAGTAGCCGCCGGTCCAGCCCATCAGGTAGGCGGAGGCGTCATAGCCGCCCATGGCGAGCATTCCGGCCATGGAAATGAAGGAAGCCGCGGACATCCAGTCGGCGCCGGTGGCCATGCCGTTGAGCACCGGATGGATGCCCTTGCCGGCCACGTAGAACTCGCCGGTGTTTTTGGCCCGGGACTTCAAGGCGATATAGAGGTAGAGGGCGAAGGTGGCGCCGACCACGAGGTAGGTGGTGATCATTAAGTTCGACATGTCCGGTTCTCCTTACGCTTCTTCGACGTTGAATTTTTTATCAAGCTGATTCATACGCCAGGCGTAGAAAAAGATCAGCGCCACAAAGACATAGATCGAACCCTGCTGGGCAAACCAGAACCCGAGCTGATAGCCGCCAAGACGGAAGGCGTTCAACTGATCGACAAATAAAATACCGCACCCGAACGAAACAAAAAACCAGACTAGCAGGCACCCGATCACGAGCCGGATATTAGCCTGCCAGTACTTCTGCGCATTGTTCATGCCTCTCTCCTCTCCGTTTGTAGTATTCTTGTTTTAGTCAACCGATTGATTGTACTGATGAATACAAATGACTGGGTATATATACCGGTGTGGCTGATGGTGTCAACGGGTTTTTTTATAACAAACAGGTGTTTCGCAGGGATAAGGTTCAGATGGCGGCATGCCTTGCGCTGCAAGGGGTTGCCGGTTGATTTCTTGCCGCTTTTCACGGGGATGGTTTTTTAGGACCATACACTTCCCACCCTTCCGGCCTGATAGATGTCTTTCAGGGTCAACAGCCCGCCTTTCCTGAATTTTTTGAGCAGAAAGAGAAAAAGATAGGCTGTTTGCATCGCATCCTCAAGGGCGTCATGGGGCTTGAATGCGGGGAGATGATACTCTTTGGTCAATGCCGCCAGGGAGTAGTTGTGCGACCAATCTTCTTCGCCGTGAAAATGTCCGGACAATGCGCGTCGATACCCCCGGGCCATGCGGATGGTGTCAATCCCCGGATTGGAAAGGGTTCCGCCCAGAATCTTGCGGGCGGCCTTGTTGAGAAAACCCATGTCAAGGGCAACGCAATGGCCCACCATGAGGCTGCTCCCTGCAAATTCGACAAAGGGTGGCAGCACCTCTTCCAGGGGGGGGGCCTCGGCCAACTGCTGCGGGGTGATGCGGTGGATCAGAGTGGCTTGGGTATGTTTGGTATTTTGGGGTCGTATGTACCGGTGGAAGGTGGCGCCCAGATCGATTTGCAGGTCACGGATCACTACCGCGCCGATGGAGATGATTTCGTCGCGTTTCAGGTCAAAACCGGTCAGTTCGGTGTCGCACACCACAAAGGTGTACTCGGTCAGGGGGCGGGATTGGTCAAATTGGGCAAAGATTTCCCTGTTTTTGGTAATGAGCGGATGCGGAGGGGCAAACCAGGAGCGTGGCTTCAAGAGTTCGCGCATCATGTCACCGGATACATCTGGTCCAGCACGCCGTAGAGCCGTTCAATGACCGTGAAGGCATCCTTGAGCATCCTGCGTTCCAGGTCGGAGAGGTCGGCCGGATCGATATAGTTGTCGGGAATAATTCCGGCCTCAATCTGCCGGAGCTGATGCACCAACCGTTGCTGCATCTGCAGTTCATAGGCCTCGCTGGCCGACGACCATAACTCCCCCTGAATCCATTCGCCTTCCTTCAGGGATTTCAGCCGGGCCAGGGTGTTGGTCTCCTTCACGCCGGATTTCAGGGCCAGCACCCGGGCAAAATTCACAAAAGGGGTCAGCCCCTGTTTTTTGATGTCCAGCCGGTTTTTGTGCTCACCATCTCTTTCCACAATGAAATTCTTGAAAAACGAGAGGGGGGCGCGGGTTTCCATGGACTGGCGGGCCAGGTGGAACAAAAAAAGATCCCGGCCCTTTATGTGCTGGTTTAAGTGAGTTCGCAGGCTCTCTGCCAACGCGGCCTCGCCGAAACCGGCGCGAAAATCAAAAAAAATAGTGGCATAGCGCAGTTCCTGCGGGTCCGGCTCGGAAACCCAGCGCTCAAAATACCGTTTCCAGACAGAAAGCGGTTGGCACCAGAGCGGGTTGACGGCCATGACCTCGCCCGGGCAAAGCGGGTAGCCGCAGTTGACCAGGTGGTCGATGGCCTTGGCGGCAAACGCCTTGAAATAGGCCGCTACTGCTTGAGCCTGGGTCTCATCTTCCGGGTCGGAATAGATGATGGCATTGTCCTGGTCGGTCTTGAAGGTCTGCTCCCTGCGTCCTTCACTGCCCAGGAGCAGCCAGCAGTAGGGGACGGGCGGCGCTCCCAGCTCTTGTTCCAGCAGGGTCAGCATTCGCTCCAGGATATGATCGTTGAGGATGGCGATCATCTGGGTGATGTTCCCGGCCTTGGCCCCTTCTCCGATCAGCCCCCGGATTACATCCGGGATCTTGTTTGCCAGGGGATAGAGGCCGGAGATCTGCTGCTGGCCCCGGATTTCCTTGAACAGATAATAGGGGGAGTGGCCCTGGAGGAGCATGATGTCATGGGAGGTGATCACCCCGATGATTTTTCCCGCGCGCTCCACGGCGAGGTGATGGATTCCGGTGTCCATCATTTTTAAGAGCACGTCGAAGCAGAGGGACTGGGAGAGCACGGTCTGCACCGGGGTGCTCATGATGGTTTGCACCGGTTGCTGAAAATCCAGCCCGGCCGCCACCACCTTGCCGCGGAGATCGCGGTCGGTGATAATGCCGACAATCTTTTCCGCATCAACGGCATCATGGATCAGCAGGCAGCCCACCCGATGCTCGGTCATAAGGGCGGCGGCTTCCTGAATGGTGGCGCTGGCCGCCACCTTGCGCAGGGTCTTCACCAGGTCGCCGACCCTGATGGAAAAAAGGTACAGATCCTCGTTGCTCCGGCGAGTCACCTTGTGATGGCGCAGCTCGTTATAGGCGGTGGTGACGATTTTTTCGGAAAAGCTTTTCAGGTAAAAATGGGCAAAGGACGCCTGTTTTTCAATGAGCCCAAGAAAGATATCCCGAGGCAGGAGGAAGCAGAAGGTGTCTTCCACGGTTTCGATATTGAGATTGGCCGGGGTGCCCCGGATGATGGCAAGGGCGCCGATATAGGCTCCCTCGCCGCGAAAGTCCTTGAGGGTTACTTCGCCGTTTTCGTCTTCCAGAAAGGCCTTGACCCCGCCGCGCTGGATAAAATAGAGATGGGTCAGTTCGGTGACATCCGCGGTAAGGAGTCTGGTTCCCTTGGGAAAGAAATCAATCCGGCAATGCCGGGCAAGAGAGCGCAGGGTTTCTTCGTCCAGAGTGTCAAAGGGCATGATCCCCTTGAAAAAAGAGATTGCCACTTCAGGGGCGACCGCATGGACATCATTTTCTTTGAGGGCTGTCATTTATTCAGTTCTTTGGTTGCGGAGTTGCAGGGCAAGCCCCGAAGAGCGGAGAGCATGGATCCGGCCGGGAAAAGTGGGGCCGGATTGTTTGCGCCGCCGGTTGTTTTTTGCCGTATTGCCCGTATGGCCGAAAGGGTAAGGATTCTCAATATTTTTCCGGTTTCGGGACATGCATAGCGTATCCCATAATTCCGTCATTGAAAAGATCCTTGTGTATCCTCTTTGGTTCATGGAGTTGCAGAACTGCTTGTGGTATGGTGTTCTTGACATCGGGTCGCGTAACAGAGTAAAAACTCTACGGAAAATCCTTGTGCAAACATTCAGGCCGTGAAGGGGAAAACAATTTCATGAAGAAAGAACACGCGGTTATCATCCCGGTTATCCTGGCCGGCGGATCCGGCACCCGTTTGTGGCCTTTGTCCCGGGAATGCCATCCCAAGCAGCTCCTTGCCCTGGTCAACGACAAGACCATGCTCCAGAACACGTTGCTGCGGGTCCAGGGGTTGAAGGGGGTTGCCGCGCCCATCATCGTCTGCACCGAAGAGCACCGTTTTTTGGTGGCCGAGCAGGTTCGCGCCGTCGGCATCGCAGCGACGATCATCATTGAGCCTGTGGGGCGGGATACCGCTCCGGCTGTTGCCGTCGCCGCGCTGGAGGCGGTCCGGCAGGATGAAGACGCGGTTATCCTTGTCCTGCCCGCGGACCATGTCATCGGCAACGAGGCGGGTTTTGCCGAGGCCGTGGCCAGGGGGGCTTCATGCGCAGGGCAGGGGCGCCCGGTCACTTTCGGCATTGTCCCGCAGAGTCCCCATACCGGCTATGGCTACATCAAGAAGGGGGCGATGGCGGACGGGGAGAAACCGCCTGTTTTCACGGTGGCTTGCTTTGTGGAAAAACCCTCCCTGGAAAAAGCCCGGCAATATCTGGACCAAGGCTATCTGTGGAACAGCGGGATGTTTCTCTTCCAGGCCGCCGGATTCCTGGCAACCCTCAAGGAGTTTGAGCCGGGCATGGCCGATTGCGTGGCCCGGGCCTATGCTGCCCGCACCCATGACCTGGATTTTACCCGGCTTGATTCCGCGGCTTTTTCCGCCAGCCCCGCCAATTCCGTCGACTACGCAGTGATGGAGCGGGTTCGGGATACGGTGGTCGTGCCCCTGGATTGCGCCTGGAGCGATGTGGGCTCCTGGGAAGCGCTCTGGGAGATCGGCGAGCAGGACGAGAACGGCAATGTTTTCATCGGCAATGTCTTGGCCGAGGATGTGACCGGTTCGTATATCCATGCCGGAGACAGGCTTGTCGCGGCAATCGGGCTGAGCAATTACGTCATCGTCGAGACCAAGGATGCGCTGCTCGTCGCCGCCAAGGACCGGACCCAGGAGGTGAAGACCATTGTCAAACGGTTGACCATGGAGAAGCGGGAGGAGGTGCGGCTGCACAAAAAGGTCTTCCGTCCATGGGGATCGTATGAAGGCGTGGATAGCGGGGAGCGTTTTCAGGTGAAACGGATCATGGTGAACCCCGGCGCCACCCTGTCGCTGCAGCGGCATTTTCACCGGGCCGAGCACTGGGTGGTGGTAAAAGGCACCGCCCATATCACCAATGGCGATCAGTCCATCATCCTGACGGAAAATCAGTCCACCTATATCCCGCTTGGGGCAAAACACCGGTTGGAGAATCCGGGCACCATCCCCCTGGAGATCATCGAAATCCAGACCGGCAGCTATCTGGGCGAGGACGATATCGAACGATTCGAGGATCTGTACGGGAGGTGAATCGCGGTGTTTTCCCTGATGGGGAACATGAGACTCTCTTTCGGGAAAAGAATTTAAAAAACAGCAAGTTGCCTGCTTTTTTTTATTTGCACTTTACAGATAATGGGTATATCAACGTATGAGTTGCATGAGGGACATTGGGGGAGCCGGGTAGCGGAAGTGTTCATCTCTGCGAAAAGGTGAAGGGATGCAGCGAGTTGTGGTGCTCGGGGGGAGTGGTTTTGTCGGCAGGGCGCTGGTCCAACGCCTTGTGGGTGATGGTATTGAGACAGCCGTGCTTGCGCGGAGCGGATTTTCCGAAGCAGAACCCCCGGGCGTCCGGTTTCTTTCCGGCGATATCGGCGATGCGGATTTTTTGAAAAATTCCCTGGCCGGATATGACACCGTATTCCATCTTGCCTCCAAGTCCGGCATCTGGGGGGATAAAAACGAGTATTACACAACCAATGTCGCCGGCACCCAGAATGTTTTAGACGCCTGCCGGGCAAACAGCATCGCCGCTCTTGTCTTCGCCAGCACGCCCGGGGTTGTTTACCAGAAAGATGACCTGTGCGGGGTGAACGAACGCACGCCCTATGCCCGGAAGTTTCTTTGTGACTATGTCCGGACCAAAGCCCTTGCCGAGCAAATGGTTCTGGCGGCCAACTCCGAGGGGTTCAAAACCATCGCCCTGCGTCCTCACCTGATCTGGGGGCCGGGAGATTTCAACCTTATCCCCCGTCTTCTCGGCCAAGCCAGATGCCGACTGTTGAAGCGGATCGGGGACGGCCATAATCTTGTGGATGTCACCTACATCGATAATGCCGTGGATGCCTTTGTTCTGGCGGCAAAAAACCTGCATGGCCCGGCCACCGGGGCAGGCAAGCCGTATTTTATCTCCCAGGGTGAACCGGTCAATCTCTGGAACTGGCTCAATAAGTTTTTTCGGCGGCTTGATATTCCCATTGTCGAGGAAAGCATCCCTTTTAAAAAAGCGTACTTGCTGGGAATGCTCATGGAAAAGGCTTTTTCCCTCGCCCGGATCAAGCGGGAGCCCTGCATAACGCGCTTTCTCGCCGTGCAACTGGCAAAATCCCATTGGTTTTCCATTGAAAACGCCAACCGCGACCTCGGGTATTTCCCCCGGGTGTCGACGGCGGAAGGAATCAACACCATCCTGCAATGGGTCAACAAGCACGAACTGTGATTTTTCTTCTTTCCCCTCCTTCCCTCTGTGAATCTCTTGCAAGGTTGCTGAACCGTTGCGGCAAAACAACCTGGCCGTTTCGTCTGACCGGAACGGCCGAACGCCGCCAGGCAGGCACCTCCACGATTGTGCAGGGTATTTTTTAACGGCTTCTAAAAATATCTTGCGGATACGCTCTATTTTTCATAATGTGACCGCCTGGTCATATTATGGATACCCAACTTGTGCAGCCCAAACAAACCTTCATGAACCTGGCGCCGGAAAAGCGCGAGAGCATCGTGCGTACGGCGGCCGCCGAGTTTGCCGAACAGGGGTACCAGCGGGCAAGCCTCAATAATATCGTCAAACAATTGGGGATATCCAAGGGTTCGCTCTACCAGTATTTCGACAACAAGGAAGCCCTGTTCCTGCATGTATTTGATCATTTTACCCTGCAGGTGAAACAGTATGTCAAGGCATCGGTTACGGGCAACGGCCGGGATGATTTTTTTGGTGTGGCCCGGCAGGTGTTGCTCGCAGGGATAGCCTTCATCGATACCCATCCGGAATATTTCCAGGTGTACCTCAAGGTGCTGTTCGAGCGGGATGTGCCGCGCCGGGAAGAACTGGTGGCCAGGGTTCGCCTCTTTTCCCTGGAATATTTCGGGCCGCTGGCGGACCGGGCCATGCTCCAGGGGATGTTGCGCCGCGATATCCCGGCGCGGAAGGTGGTTTTTATCCTGGATGCGATGCTGGACCGCTTTCTGCAAGGATATGCCCAGCCGCATCTCGACGGGGGGCTGGCGCTGGCCGGGATGTCCGCCGACCGGCTCCATGATGAGATTGACAGCATGGTTGCTGTGCTGCGCACCGGGTTGCAACCATCAGATATGGGAGAGTAGGCAATGGAACAGATGGTGGTGGCGGCAGGGCTGGGCGATATCCTGGAGAAGGTCAGGGCAGGGGAGCGGCTCAGCGTTGCGGACGGGGTGAGGTTGTACAAAACGAATGATATCCTGGCGGTGGGCTATCTGGCCAACCTGGTGCGGGAGCGGCTCAACGGCGACCGCGCCTATTTCATCTACAACCAGCACATCAACTACTCCAATATCTGCACCAATCTGTGCAAGTTCTGCGCCTTCGGCAAGGACAAGGAATCGCCCCAGGCCTATGAGATGACCGTGGAGCAGGTCAAGGCCAAGGTGCGGGAGCGGCTGGCCGAGCCCATCACCGAGGTGCATGTGGTGGGCGGCATTCACCCGGATCTGCCGTATCAGTACTATCTGGACATGCTGCGCGGCATCAAGGAGGTGCGGCCCGAGATCCACATCCAGGCCTTTACCTGCGTGGAGATCGCCCATCTGGCCGGGCTTGCCGGAAAGTCGGTGCCCGAGACCCTCAAGGAACTGGTCGTTGCCGGGCTTGGTTCGATCCCGGGCGGCGGGGCCGAGGTGTTCAGCCCCCGGATCAGGCAGCGGACCTGCGAGAAGAAGCTTTCCGGCGAGGGCTGGCTCGAGGTTGCCAAGGCCGCCCATCGCATCGGACTCAAAAGCAACGCCACCATGCTCTATGGGCATATCGAAACCATGGAGGAGCGGGTCGAGCATCTTGCCGCCCTTCGGGAAGCCCAGGATGAAACCGGCGGCTTTCTCACCTTCATCCCCTTGGCTTTTCATCCCAAAAACACCGAGCTGCACGAGCTGGCCAAGACCACCGGGATCGACGATCTCAAGAACATTGCGGTGGCCCGCTGTTTTCTCGACAACTTTCCGCACATCAAGGCCTACTGGGTGATGATCGGTCCCAAGCTGGCCCAGATTGCCCTCTCCTTCGGCGCCGACGATGTGGACGGCACGGTCAAGGAGGAGCTGATCACCCACATGGCCGGCGGCGAGGCGGGCGGAGCCATGGCCGACACCGAGCTGATCCGGTTGATCCGGGATGCCGGACGGCAACCGGTGGAGCGGGATACCCTGTACAACGTCATTAAAGAGTATTGAGCACCATGGACATCAAGCGGATTACGGAAAAGTCCCTGGCCGGCGAGCGGATTACCGCAGAAGAGGGCGTGGCGCTTTTGGCACACGGCGATCTCCATCAACTGGGTTTCCTGGCCAATGCCATCCGCAGGCGAAAGCATCCGGAGCCCATGGTCACCTATGTGGTCGACCGCAACATCAATTACACCGATATCTGCATCTCCGCCTGCAAGTTCTGCGCGTTTTTCAAGGCGCCGGAAGATCCGGCCGGGTCGGTGCTCTCCTTTGCCGAGCTTGGGGAGAAGATCGAGGAAACCAAAGCCTTGGGCGGTACTCAGATTTTGCTCCAGGGGGGGCTCCATCCGGACAAGCCCCTGGAGTTCTATGAGGAGATGCTCCGCTTCATCAAGGGGCACGGGATCCATATCCACGGGTTTTCCCCGCCGGAGGTCTGCCATTTCGCCACCCTGTCCTCCCTGCCGGTGCGGGAGGTTCTGGTCCGTCTGCAGCAGGCCGGGCTTGATTCCATCCCCGGCGGCGGAGCGGAGATCCTCTGCGACCGGGTGCGGCAGGAAACCGCGCCGCGCAAATGCTTGACCGATGCCTGGCTCGGGGTCATGGAAGAGGCGCACGGTTTGGGGATGCGCACCACCGCGACCATGATGTTCGGGCATCTGGAAACCCAGGCCGAGCGGGTTGAGCATCTTGCCAGGGTGCGCGACCTGCAAGACAAGACCGGCGGGTTCACCGCCTTCATCCCCTGGCCTTTTCAGCCCGACAACACGGCGCTGGCCCATCTGCCCAAAACCACCGCCTTTCAGTATCTGAAGATGCTGGCGCTTTCGCGGATCTTTCTGGACAATATCGACAACATCCAGGCCTCCTGGGTGACCCAGGGGCCGAAAATCGCCCAGCTCTCCCTCTTTTTCGGGGCCAACGATTTCGGCAGCACCATGATCGAGGAGAACGTGGTGGCCGCGGCCGGGGTGGGATTCCGCCTCTCCGAGCAGGAGATCCGCACCCTGGTGGAAGGCGCCGGCTGTGTGCCCAGGCAGCGCAGAATGGACTATACCTTGGTGTAACATGCAGGAATACCCTCGCTATCTCTACCGGGCGTCCTTTGTCGTCACGGGCAATGGCCCGGCCATCGCCGACGGCGCGGTGCTCACCGAAAACGGGCTGGTGGCGGCGGTGGGACCGTATGCCGCCCTGAAGGATGTTGATGCCCAGTTGGAGGAGTATGACGGCCACGTCATTACTCCTCCCCTGGTCAACTGCCACGCCCATCTCGAACTCTCGTATCTGGCCGGCCTGAGCGGGGATTCCCCGACGCCCGGCGATATGACCGGCTGGATCAGGGGGCTGCTCGCCGCCCGGGCTGAAACTCCCGATCCGGAAATAGTGCATGATGCCGCGCGCATGGGGCTGGCCCGCCTCTATGCCGGGGGGTGCCGGGCCGTGGCCGATATCGGGAACCTGGGGGATAGCCGTTTGCTGGGGGAGGGCTTCAAGACCGAGGTGCTCTTTTTTCTCGAACTGCTGGGGTTGTGCGGCCCCTCCGAGGATGCGGCCCTGGCAGCCTTGGCCGGAACCGGCAACGATGTGTGTTGTATCCCCCATGCCCCGTATTCGGCAGGCCCTGCGTTGATCCGGGCCTTGAAAAAACGGGCGGGGAACGGCCTGTTTCCCATGCATGTGGCGGAGTCTGCCCAGGAGATCGAATTTTTGCGCACCGGCACCGGTCCGTTTGCTGATTTCCTTGCCGAACGGGGGGTGGAGGTTGCATCCTTTGCCGTTCCGGGCATGGGCGCGGTCCGCTATCTGGATTCCCTTGGGGTGTTGGACAAGCACACTCTGTGTGTCCATGGCGTTCATGTTGAGGATGAAGAGATTTCCCTCCTGGCCGCCCGTGGGGCTGCTGTGTGCTTATGTCCCGGCAGCAACCGGTTCATGGGGGTGGGGCGTGCGCCGGCGCACAAGATGCTTGCTCAGGGCATCCCACTGGTGCTGGGCACGGACAGTCTGGCCAGCAATCCACAGCTCAACCTCTGGCGGGAAATGCAGGTGTTGCGGGAAGACCATCCGGATTTCCCGCCCGAGGCGGTTTTTGCCATGGCTTCAATAAATGGCGCGCGTCTTCTCGGCATGGAGAACAGACTCGGCGTTGTCGCTCCAGGGGTTTCCTCCTCGCTGCTGGCGGTGCGCTGCCCGGCAAAAACAGAGGCTGAAGTCCTTGAGTATCTCACCTCGGCAGGCACGGAGATTCGTCTTGAATGGCTTGAGTAACGGAGTGAAGATCACGGCCAGAATCGGGATGGTCAATTACATCAACACCGCGCCCCTGTATGAGGTGTGGCGCCGGACCGTGCGGCGAGCGGACTGGCGGATTACCGAGGCGCCCCCCTCGGTGCTCAACCGCATGCTGCACGAAAACGAGCTTGATCTCGGCTTTGTCTCCTCCCAGGAATATGCCTTGCATCCCGGGGAGTACCGGATAATGAGCGATCTGTCCATCTCGTCCACCGGGCCGGTGGGAAGCGTTTTTCTCTTTTCGGAACTGCCCATTGCCGGCCTGGATGACCAATTGGTTCTGCTCAGCTCCCAGTCCCAGACCTCGGTGAGTCTGGTGAAGATCATTCTGGAGGAGTTCCACCAGATTCATCCCCGCTATCGCAGCGGCTTGGCCAGCGAGCTGGATCCGGGCGCGGAAAGGCCTGCAGCGGTGCTGGCAATAGGCGATGAGGCCTTGCGGCTGGCAGTGGAAGAGCGATATCCCCACCGGCTGGACCTTGGCGAGGCGTGGCAGGAGCATACCGGCCTGCCGTTTGTCTTTGCGGTCTGGGGTGTGCGGGGGGATTTTTGCCGCGAGGAACCGGACACCGTCCTTGCCGTCTATCAGGAGCTGCACCGTTGCCTGCGTGAAGGAAAGGAGCGGCTGCCAGAGATCAGCGCCATTGTGGCCAAGCGGGTTCCCATGGACGAGGCGGCATGCTATCGCTATCTCCGGGGGATTGAGTATGACCTGGGCAGTGAAAAGCAGGAGGCGCTGAGGCGATTTTTCGAGTATCTTATCAAACGCGGGGAGGTCCCTGCGTCGGCGCTTCCCCTCAATGTTTGCGGAAAACAGTAGGCATATGAAGAATCCAGACGAAAAGAAGAAATTTGTTCAGAAAAAGTTTTCCGCAATCAGCGGGAAATACGACTTTCTCAATTCGGTGTTGAGTTTCCAGATCGACCGGTATTGGCGCTGGGTCACCACCCGGGAATTGAAGGAGTTCCCCAAGGGCGTGGTGCTCGACCTCTGCGCCGGAACCCTGCCCCTTTCCCTGGAGTTGACCCGGCAGGCCAGAGAGCGCCGGGTGCTGGCCGTGGATTTTTGTGAGGATATGCTGCGGGCCGGAATGCTCCATCTTCCCGCCGACGGCCGGAAAGAGCGGATCGGGCCGGTGTGCGGGGACGGGGAGCAGATTCCCGTGCGGACCGGTACGGTATGGGGAGTCACCGTGGCCTTCGGGGTGAGGAATCTGGCGAGAACCCAACAGGGGTTGAACGAGATGCACCGGGTGCTCAAGCCCGGCGGCAAGCTGCTGATCCTCGAGTTTTCCAGGCCGCAAAACCCGGTGATCAAGCCTCTTTATAATTTTTATCTCAACCGGGTATTGCCGAAGATTGCCGGGCTTGTTTCCGGCGATACCGAGGCCTATGAGTATCTGGCCAGCTCCATCGCCGAATTCTATGCCCCGGAAGAACTGCTCTCCATGATGCAACAGGCCGGATTCGCCGCCACCTACCATCGGCCGCTGACCTTCGGGGTGGTGACGGTCTATGTGGGAGTGAAGTAACGATTCAGAGGTTATTCTTGTTTCCCGGCTCAAGCCGGATAGGTGCGGGTGAAATGAAAAAAATAGTTCTGGCCATAACCGGCGCCACCGGGGCGGTCTATGCCCTGGAGTTCCTCAAGATCTGCCAAGGGCTTGAACTGGAGGTGCATGGACTTCTCTCCGAGGCGGGCGCGCAGGTGTTGGGGCTGGAACTCGGGATGTCCCGCACGGATCTTGACCCCTATGTGGCCAAGTGGCATGATGTGCATGATTTTGCCGCGCCCATGTCCAGCGGCTCCAGCGATTTTTCCGGCATGGCTGTCCTGCCCTGCACCATGGGGAGCCTTGCTGCCATAGCCAACGGCGTCTGCGGCAACCTGATCCACCGGGCTGCGGATGTCATGCTCAAGGAGCGGCGCCCCCTGGTGCTGGCGGTGCGGGAAACCCCCTTGAACAGAACCCATCTTGCCAATATGTTGCAGGCGCACGAGGCTGGAGCCATTATCTGTCCGCCCATGCCCGCCCTGTATCACCGGCCCCGGAGCATCGAAGAGATGGCCCGTCAGTATGCGGGTCGGGTGGCGGGACTGCTTGGCATCGAGGTTGAGGGGCTTGCCAGATGGCAGGGGCTTCCTCCGGAACACGAGGCATGATAACGGAACACGACCGGCGTGTGGCCGGAGAGGGATGGCGATGCTGCACAAGGTGAAAACCCTGCTTGAGATGATCAAGTTCGGGCATACCATTTTTGCCCTGCCCTTTGCCTTGATCGGGGCATTTCTGGCAAAACGTGGGGTTCCCGAGGCCGCCACATTCGGTTGGATTATCCTGGCCATGGTTGGCGCCCGGACTGCGGCCATGGGCTTTAACCGTATTGCCGACCGGAAGTTTGATGCGGCCAACCCCCGCACCGCGGATCGGGCTATCCCGAGCGGCGCGGTGGGGCTGGCGGAAGCCTGGGCCATGGTTTTTCTCTTCACCGTGCTCTATTTTGTCGCCTGCTATCAGCTCAACCCGCTTACCCTGAAGCTGTCTCCCTTTGCGCTGGCCCTTACCTTTCTCTATTCCCTGACCAAGCGCTTCACCTGGCTCTGCCATGTGGTCCTCGGTGTTGCCCTGGCCTTTTCTCCCTTGGGCGGCTGGGTCGCAGTCAAAGGGAACCTTTTTGACTTCCCGGTTGTCCTTTCACTTGGGGTGCTTTTCTGGGTGGCGGGGTTTGATACGGTGTATGCCTGTCTCGATGCCGATTTTGACCGGCAGGCAGGGCTCTATTCCCTGCCGTCACGATTTGGCCGGGAAAAAGCATTCAGGCTCGCGGTTTTTTTTCATGGCGTGGCCTTTCTTTTGTTTATTCTCACAGGTATACTGTCCGGGCTGAATTTTTATTATTATCTTGGAATTGCCCTTACGGCAGGAGCCCTTTTCTATCAGCATATTGTCGTCAATCCCAAGGATCTGTCCCTGATTCAACTGTCATTTTTTACCATGAACGGACTGATCAGCCTTACCTTGTTTGTGGCAACCTGGCTTTCGTTGGTCGTTTGACCGGAAAAATCTCATACTCAAAGGAACTGTCATGCAATTTGGAAAATTTCATAAAGCCGTTCTCGTTTTGGTCGCCTTGGGGGCCACGGTTGTTTTTGCAACCAGCGTCTGGTCCAAGCCGGAAAAAAAGACGGAGGAGGTTGCGGTCCTTGTCAATGGCGAACCCATTGTTGCCGCAGCGGTGCAGGGTGAGATAAACGGTATTCTGGGCCGTTTTCAGGCACAGGGCAGCACGCCCAGCGAGACCGAGATGGCTTCGCTCCGGGAATCCGTTCTTGACAAGATGATCAAGCTCGAACTGCTTGGCCAGGAGAGCAAAAAAGCCGGGATTGCGGTGAGCGCCACCGATATTGATACCGAGCTGAAGGGATACAAGAAGGGATTTGCCGACGATAAGGCCTTTGCCAAGGCCCTCGGCGAAGCAGGAATCACCGAGACGGAGCTGCGCAAGCAGATCGGCAAGAATCTCGCCATCCAGAAATTCATCGACACCAAGTTCAAGGGCAAGGTCCAGATAACCGAGCAGGAGGCCAAGGATTTCTATAACGGCAATCAGGACAAATTCGCCCAACCGGAAATGGTTCATGCCCGTCATATCCTGATTAACGCAAAAGAAACAGAGGCCAAGGCGGATAAGGATCGCAAGCGGGCAAAACTTGTCCAGATACAAAAGCAACTGAAGGGCGGCGCCAATTTTGCCGATCTGGCCAAGCAGTTTTCAGATTGTCCGAGCAAGGAGCGGGGGGGAGATCTGGGATTTTTCCCCAGAGGACAGATGGTAAAACCCTTTGAGCAGGCTGTTTTTAAAATGATGCCCGGCGATGTCAGTGACATCGTGGAAACCGAATTCGGCTATCACCTGATCAAGCTTGAAGAAAAAAAGCCCGCCAAGACGGTGAGTTTTGATGAAGCAAAGGCAAAGATTACCGCCTATCTGACCCAGGAGAAGGTTACAGCCAATATCGAGGCCTTTCTTACGGCGGCCAAAAGCAAGGCAACCATCAAGATGGTACCCCCCAAGGCAAAAAAATAACCGTCGTTCACAGTTCAGGATGAGAAAGGGGCCATGGTTTGCTGCAAACCATGGCCCCTTTTGTTTGTTCTTTACAAAGAAGGGGGAAGAAGCGGGGTGGGACAATCCGCCTTAGTCCTGCTGGAATAATCGTCTAAAAGGATGGATCGCTGCAGTAGAGTTTGCGGAATTTTTCCATTTCCTGTTGGATCTCCGGCGCGAGATCAAGATCGTAGCGGGCAACATATTCAGCCGCCATGCGGTGGGTATTGAAAATTGGGCAGTTGAGCGTGAGGTTGGCGATGCATTTGTCGATATACTGGTCATGCAGGGCTGGATCATAAAACAGCCGCAGCATTTCCGGGAAAACGGTATAGAATGAGGCGGAGTCTTCGTTGTAGAGCAGGGATGAGGGGTGTTCGCTGAAATGCTCGGAGGAGACCGACTCTTCATAGCCGAATTTCCAGCCGGTCTGTCCGTCGTGATACCCTTCAACCCACCAGCCATCCATAATGCTGACGTTGGGCACGCCGTTCATGGCAGCCTTCATCCCGCTGGTGCCGCTGGCTTCCAAGGGGCGCTTGGGGCTGTTCAGCCAGGCGTGGGAGCCGGCGACCATCATTTTGGCCAGATGCATGTCATACCCCGGAATGAAGATCAGTTTGGCCAGGCCATTACTTTTCAGGTACAGCTCTTCCTGGACTGCCAGAACGTTTTTGATCAGATCCTTGCCCGGTTCGTCCGAAGGGTGGGCCTTGCCCGCATAGATGAAATTCACCGGCCAGTTGTTTTCGGTGATCATTGCCGCCAGCCGGTCGATGTCTTCAAAGATCAGGTCTGCCCGTTTGTAGGTGGAAAACCGGCGGGCAAAACCCAGGGTGAAGGTCGAGTGCGCAAGGGTGGCCTCTTTTTCGCTGCGATAGGAAAGGTAGTTGGGCGGATCAATCCAGGTCGCCAGGCGCTGATTGCGATGGGTGATCAGCATCCGGTTGACATACTCCACCAGGATTTTTGTGTCCGTGCGCCATGCCTGCTCAAAATAGGTGCGGAATTTTTTGTTTCCGTGCAGGGGGGCCGCCTTGGCAAAAACACTGGGGTCTTTCCGCCAATTGCGCAGCTCGGGAAAGGTGTCGTACAGTTCCGCCTTGGCATCGCTGGTCCAGGTGAGATGATGCACCCCGTTGGTGATCGCCGTGATCTTGTCCGCATATTGCGGGAACTGCTTCTGGGTTACCTCTTTATGGAGACGGCTGACGCTGTTGGTGGCCCGGTTGAGCTTCATGGCCATGGCGGTGAAATTGTAGACGGAATGGTTGTGCTCTTCCAGGGCCAGAAGATTAAGAACGCGCTTGCAGAATGGGCTGATTAAATCCTCGTACACGGAAACATTGAACCGGTCATGTCCTGCAGTAACCGGGGTGTGGATGGTAAAGACAATCCGCTTGGCGACTTCCGCCGCGGCAGCGAGGATACTGTGATCCGTGGCCTTTTTTTCATACTGGGGGCCATGTTTTTTTTCCAGGAGTTTGGCGATCAGGGAGAGTATCACGCCTACCCCGTGCTGTTCGTTCAAGTGAATGGTGCGGGAGGTGATACCCAAGGCCTCCATGGCTGGGATAACCCCCAGACCCAGCAGCCTGCGCTGGGTTGCTTTTACCTTTTCCGAACTGCTGTCGTATAGTTGTTGGGCTGCGTCTTGGATCCAGGAAGGGGACTGCGGGGTCTGGTAATCAAGCAGGATTTCCGGCACGAAAAAATCGAGGGTTTCGTTCAGTTCCATCTTGAGCCAGATTTGGGCGCAGGCAACGGATTGCGTTCCTGCATGATCATGAAAAGGAACTTCGATGGTCAGAGGTTGGGTCGGGATTTCCGGGTCGTGCAGCAGATACAGCCCCGGGGTGTTTTTCGGTTCCCATTGGGAGGCCCAGGCCACCTGTCCGATTTTTGAGTCGACCATCTGGGAGAAATATCCCTTCCGGTAGAGCAGGGAAACTCCGGCCACTGGAATTTTGCAGTCTGCGAAGCTTTTCAGGGTGTCTCCCGCAAGGATGCCGAGCCCGCCGCTGTAGTTGGGGATCTTGACGGGGCCTTGCAAAAAAAGCTGCACAAAACGATTGATGGCTTCTTCCGGATGTTCCGTTATTTCAAGTCGATTGAGTGTGTTGCGCACAGGGTGGAACACATCGAGATCAGCCCCTATTTCCATGGAGATGTAGGTGACGGATTCGCCGGTCGGCGAGGTGAGGGACTGCCAGACCGAGTCAAGAACCTTTTGGGAAATACCGAAAAAAGTGCCGAATTTGTTGGTGGCGATCATCTCCCGGAGATGGTGTTTGTCCTCCGGGGGAAAATGGACCTTGGGCGCCGTTGATTGTGTGGGGCTTTTTTTGCTGTGGGGGGGGAGGGAGGATTTCATCGGTTAACACGGCTCGCCGAAATACATAGTTCGGATTTTTGTTGGGAACGATCAAGAGAACGGAAAGTCAAAAATACTTTCCGCAGTGTTCAGTCAACCTGTTACCTATCATGTGTTCTCTGGGCCATGCAAGTGAATTATGCGGGCGTGCGGAGGTGCTTTGGCGGCTCACAAAGGGCAGAGTAAGCGTATTGTACCCTTTTTGGCGATGTAAGGCGCTGAATAAAAAAAACACATTGAAAATTAATAAAGAATTCAGTATGATTTTTCAGTTTATTGAATTATATAGACATTGATAAGGAGTTGTTTTCATATAAAAATCTGTCACAAGATGTATTTGGAGGAAGGAGAAAAAAATGAAAAGAGGAATTCTGCAGTATTTGGCAATGGCGTGTGTTGTTGTCTCCCTTTCCCTTTTGTCTGGCGGGTGCGCCAAGAAAAAGGTGCAGAGCGATAAGGACATGGCCGCGGGCACTGGCGCTGGCATTGGTGCTGGCGTCGCTGTCGGTCAGGAAGAGTCTCTTGCTTCAAAATGGATTGGTGGCGACAGTGGCGCCGTTCTGGAAGGCCGGACCACCGCTCCGATGCTGCCCATCTATTTTGACTTTGACAAATCCGATATCCGGGCCGACCAGAAGGACCGTATCAAGAAAAATGGCGAGCTGTTGATCGGTTCTCCCCAGGTTCGTGTCCGGGTTGAGGGCAACACCGACGAGCGCGGCACCAACGAGTACAACATGGCCCTCGGCGAGAGACGTGCCGTGACCGCGGTGAAGTATCTCGTGAATATGGGCGTTGCGGAAGGCCGGATTGACACCCTCAGCTTTGGCGAGGAGAAGCCCCTCAACCTCGGTCATGATGAAATGGCTTGGTCGCAGAATCGTCGTGATGACTTTGTTATCGTCAAGTAAGCTTCTTTTCTAAGAAGATTGTTGTAATCTGAGATGGGAGCATGTTCATGTTCCCATCTTTTTTTTTGTTTTTTAGTCCTGCGAGGTTATAATGGGATACTTGAAGATTTTCTGCCGATAACAAACCGGAGATATGTATGAAGATGAAATTCCTTGGAGGGGTGTTGTGTGTGTGTGTGGCGTTGAGCGTCTCTTCGGTGCTTGCCTTTGCGGCTCCGGAACGTGGCAAGATCGCCACCATCAGTATCCAGCAGATTCTTGGCAAATCCAAAGCGGCGCTGGATGCGCAAAAAATTTTACAGGCGGAAGTTGACAAGTTTCAAGCAAAGTTCAAGGCGGATGAAGATGCCCTGACCGCCATGAAAAACGAGATTGAGAAGAAGGGGTCTGCCTGGAGCGATGAGGTACGTGCCGAGAAAGAGCGGGAGTACCAGAAGAGGCTTCGCGACTATGGCATGAAAACCGAAGATGCAAAGCAAGAGATGCAACAGCTTGAGAAAAGGCATATGGAGCCTATTTTGAAGCAGTTGCATGATGTTATTGCTGAAATAGGCAAAAAAAATGGCTATTCCCTGATTCTTGAGAATACCATGAAAGGGTTGCGGAATAGAACGGGCTTGCTCTATGCCGATGATACCCTTGATATCAGCGATCAGGTTCAAAAGGAGCTTGACAGCCGTCTGAAGAAATAGCTTCACCTGAAAGGTGTTGACAAAAAGAGGCGTTGCGGAATTACCGCAACGCCTCTTTTTGTTGGGGCTCTGCTAGGGGCGGGAAAAGGATCAATCCCCTGGCCGGCCGGGCCTATCCTTCAGGGCTAAGGCCGTTAACCCGGAAAAATACAGTGGAAACGGCGCGGATGCGCGAAGAGGGCGAAGCCTTCGCAGAAATACGTGGTACAGGCCCAGGCCGTTGCGTTGACCACTGTGGGGCTGGAATTTTTTTTTCAGTTGTTGTCATGGAAATCGATATGCGGGGTGGAAATATTTTCTGTTATGCGGATTGATTTCAGTATATAGTTTCTTATATGGCAATGCGTCATACATACAAGGCTTTTGTCTGAAGATGCCTGAGGAAGCAGAGCCGATTGCGCAACCAGATCGAAACCGTGCCGGATTGCCGGCAACGCTGAAAAAGGATGAGGGGCACGTCGGCCGATTGCATCGTTTTTCCTGCGGACACCAAGTTTTCCAAGGAGTGAGTTATGGCGCGAAATATCATTATCATGGACAGCTCGGCCAGCATGCGGCGCATAATCAGGACCATGATTCAAGCCACGGTAAACGACGCGGTTGTTTCCGAGGCCCAGGATGCCGAAGAGGCAAGGGGGCTTATCGAAGATGCCCACTATCATCTGGTGATTTTCTCAAGGGAGTCTTCCGGTAAAAAATGGCTTGAATTCGCCCAGAAAAAACTTGCTCTTCCCGAACAGCAACGAACAAAATTTGTTCTTTTTACTTCCACTAAAAAACAGGATTATATCGAAGAGATCAAGCGGTACGGCATTGGGGAATATTTTACAATCCCCTGCGCGCCCAACGTCCCGGGTGAGCTCATCACCAGGCTCTGCACTCCTTTTTCCTTGCGGAAAGCAAGGCGGTACAGCGTTCCAGGCGCCGCTGCCAGCTTGGAGCAGGGAAGCGACAGCTACCCGGCCGAAATCATCAACTTCAGCGAAGGGGGGATCCTGTGCGAACTCGAAGCCCAGGCGGGGTTCAACTGGTTTCTTCCTGCAATGATCAGTCTGGAGATTCTTCTCGAAGGCGCAACACTGAAAGTTGCGGGGCTGTATTCCGTAGCCAAGCGTCTTATGGTGGTTGAAGCAAATCCGGATTACTCGCCAAGGCGTATCCGCCTGGCCTGCAGATTTATCAGTGTCCAGGAGGAAAGCAAAAAACAATTGCTTCAGGTTTTCTCGGTGATCGAGAAACAGGAAGGGCTGTTCGGGCACGAAGATTAGGAGTTGGCAAAACTCCCGCGCTTGAGCGGCTGCGTTATGTGGCTTTGTCCGATACAGGCCTAGCAGTGTTTCCCGCAGAGGGCAAGGGCCTCGACAATGATCGCCGGAGCATCGATATTGCCCTTGCTGCGGAGCTGGGCCTGGGTGCCGTGTTCCATGAATTTATCCGGTAAACCCAAGACCTTCGTCCGGACGGTCCAGAGGTTTTTCTGGGCAAAAAGTTCAAGAATGGCGCTGCCAAAGCCGCCTTTTTTCACGTTGTCCTCAATGGTTATCACCCTGCCGGTCCTGCTGGCCCACTCGCAGATCAGCGCATCATCCAGGGGCCTGACAAAGCGCGGGTTGATCACCGCCGCCTCAATCCCGAGTTTTCTAAGACCCATCGCCGCCTCCAAAGCGGCAGGAACCCTGTTGCCGATGGGAAGCAGCAGGATGTCCGTTCCTTCCCGCAGAAGCTCGCCTGTTCCCAGGGGGATGCGTTGCAGCATCTCGTCCAGGGCGACGCCTTCCCCGTTGCCGCGCGGATAGCGGACTGCCGCGGGGCCGGGGTGCAGAATGGCCGTGTGGAGCATGTGCCGCAGCTCGTTTTCGTCCTTGGGGGCCATGATCACCAGATTGGGGATGAAGCGCAGGAAGGAAAGGTCGAACACCCCGTGGTGGGTGGGGCCATCGTCCCCGACCAGGCCGCCCCGGTCAATGGCCAGGGTGACGGGCAGGTTGGGCAGGCAGACATCGTGAATAATCTGGTCAAGCGCCCGCTGGAAAAAGGTGGAGTAGATCGCCACCACCGGCAGCAATCCTTCCGTGGCCATGCCTGCCGCATAGGTGACGGCATGCTGTTCCGCGATGCCCACATCGAAAAAACGTTCTGGAAATCGCTGGGAGAAATCGTTTAAGCCGGTGCCTGCGGGCATGGCCGCAGTAATGGCGACAACGCGAGGATCCTGTTCCGCGATCCGCACCAGGGTTTCGCCAAAGATCTTGGTGTAGCTGGGCGGGGCCGGAGGGGAAGGGAGAGGCAACCCGGTTTCGATGCAAAATGGGCCGACCCCGTGAAAATCGCCGGGATTTTTTTCCGCCGGCTCGTAGCCTTTGCCCTTGGTGGTCAGCACATGGATGAGCGTGGGGCCGGTGCTGAAATCGCGGACATTGCGCAGGGCCTCAATGAGGTTTTCCAGCTTGTGGCCGGGCAGGGGCCCTATGTACTCAAACTTGAGGGCCTCGAAGAGCATGCCGGGCGTAAAGAAGCCCTTGAGGCTCTCCTCGCTTTTCTTGAGCACCGAGAGGATGTTCTCCCCCACGTTGGAGAAGGACTTGAGGAAATGCTCCATCTCCTTTTTGACCCGCACCGCGGTCTTGCTGGTGAGTTTTCTGCTTAAAAAACTGGAAAGCGCCCCCACATTTGGGGAGATGGACATCTCGTTGTCATTGAGGATGACGATGAGATCCTTGTGGAGATGCCCTGCCTGATTGAGGGCCTCAAAGGCCATGCCGCCGGTCATGGAACCGTCCCCGATCACGGCGATGCTCTTGTGGTGGTCGCCTTTCAGATCCTTGGCCGTGGCAATGCCCAGGCTGGCCGAGATCGAGGTGCTGCTGTGGCCGGTATCAAAGGCGTCATACGCGCTTTCCGCCCTCTTGGGAAAGCCGCTGATCCCCTGGTATTGGCGCAGGGAGTGGAACTGCTCCCTGCGGCCGGTGATCAGCTTGTGGGTGTAGGCCTGATGGCCCACGTCCCAGACCACTTTGTCTTCCGGGGTATCGAAAACATAATGGATGGCCAGGGTGAGCTCGACCACGCCCAGGCAGGGGGCCAGGTGTCCGCCGGTCTGGGAAACGGTCTGGATGATCGTCTCTCTGATCTCCGCAGCCAGCGTCTCCAGTTGTTCCACGGAGAGCTTTTTGAGGTCGGTGGGGGAATTGATGGTGTCCAGCAAGGGGGTATGGCTCATGTGGCCTTTTCCTCCGGGGTACCCTGGGCGGGTGTCCGGTCAGTTGTTTCGTTCGTATATATACCGGGCAAGGGCGCGGAGCGGCTCGGCTTTGGCGTCAAAGATTTCCAGGGCGGTCACGGCCGCATCAACAGCCTCCTTGGCCATGACCTTTGTTTTCGCTACGCCGAAAAAGGCGGGGTAGGTTGCCTTGTTCCGCTGGGCGTCGGCTCCGGCGGTCTTGCCGAGATCTGCCGTGTTTCCTTCCACATCCAGCAGGTCGTCGACTATCTGGAAGGCCAGGCCGATCTGCGCGCCGTATCGGCTTAAGGCGGCAAACTGTTGCTCGTCACCCTTGCCGAAGATGGCCCCGGCCTGCACCGAGGCGGTAATAAGGGCGCCGGTTTTGTAGCCATGGATCAGCCGCAGGTGCTCAAAGGCGATTGCCCGGCCTTCGGCGGCAAGGTCCAGGGACTGGCCGCCCACCATTCCCACCGGGCCGATGGCCTTGGCAATGGTGTTGATCATCGTAAGCCGTGATTCCGGGGAGATCCCCTGGAGGGCATCGGGATGGCTCAGCAGCTCAAAGGCGAAGCTGAGCAGCCCGTCCCCGGCCAGGATGGCTTCCGCTTCGCCGAACACCACATGGCAGGTCGGTTTGCCGCGCCGGAGGTCATCGTCGTCCATGGCCGGCAGATCGTCGTGGATCAGGGAATAGGTGTGGATGCATTCCAGGGCGCAGGCCACGGGCAGCAGGGGGGTGGTGGCGGCGTGCAGGGCCTCTGCCGCGGCCAGGGCCAGGATGGGACGGATTCTCTTGCCCCCGGCGAACAGGCTGTAGCGCATGGCCTTGATATGGTTGGCCAACGGTCCCTCTTCAGGCAGCATATAGCGCGCCAGGGCCTGTTCGACAACCGCGCATTGTTGCGTCAGATATTTTTTAACGTCCATGGCTGGGAAATTTCCGTGGGTTGCAAGCGCGACACAGGCTAGGCGTCGTCTTCATCGGGAGTTGTGCCGGAAGGGTCAAAGGGAACGCTGATGAGTCTGCCGTCTTTTTTCAAGAGGAGATCGACTTTCTGCTGCGCTTCTTCCAGCTTGTTGTTGCACAGCTCGGCCAGTTTGATCCCCTCGTCGAATTTTTTCAGGGATTTTTCCAGGCTCAGGTCGCCGTTTTCCAGCTCCCGGGTGATCTGTTCCAGCGATTCCAGGGCTTCTTCAAAAGATTTTTTGGACATGATCCCTCCCGAGGTTTCTTGTCGAAAGAAAATTCCTCGTCTGACGGCAACTATGAATGTAATCTTCTAAAATAAATGAAGTTGCGGTTCTGGGCAATGTCTTTCCAAAAAAACATGAGTATGGTAGGTTGGCTGGGCATCGTATGCTCATGTCCGCCCGGTATAAAACGCTTTTTTGAAGAAAAACCTCCATGCCCTATTCCCTGCAGGATCTGCTCCCCCAATTCAGCCGCTGGCTTTCCGTGGAAAAGGGGTATTCCCCCAAAACCGTTGAGAGCTATGGACGCGATCTTGCCGAGTTTGCATCGTTTATCGGCCATGATTCGGATATCAGCCAGATCGAGCCCCGCACCGTCCGCTCCTATGTCTATGCCCTAAACGGCAAAAACAAGGGCACCTCCGTGGCCAGGAAGCTTTCGGCGCTGCGCACCTTTTTCCGCCATCTCCTCCGCGAGAAGATTATCATTTACGACCCTGTCGCGCCCATTGCCACGCCGAAACTGGAAAAGCACATGCCTGTTTTTCTCACGGTGGACGAGGTTTTCAGCCTGCTGGAGATGCCGGGCCCCCAAGATGCCTTTGCCTTCCGTGACCGGGCGATTCTTGAGATTCTTTATTCCACCGGGCTGCGGGTTGCCGAGCTTGCGGCCCTTGATCTGGAGCGATTGGATGCGGAAGAGGGGATGCTGAGGGTTACCGGCAAGGGCAATCGGGAACGGTTGGTGCCGGTGGGCACTCCCGCTCTGGAAGCGCTGAGCCGATATCTGCCCCAGCGGACCCTGTTGATCCGCGAACGGATCGGTCGCGGGGAGGCGCCGGAAAACAAGGCGGTTTTTTTGAACCACCGGGGGCTGCGGCTCACCACCCGCAGCATCGAACGGCTGGTGAAATTCTATGCCCTGCGGGCCGGGATCGCCGCCCGGGTAACGCCCCATGCCCTGCGCCATTCCTTTGCCACCCATCTTCTGGAAATGGGGGCGGATTTGCGCACGGTGCAGGAACTGCTGGGGCATGTCAGCCTGTCAACCACCCAGCGGTATACCCATCTGAACATGGATCATCTGAACGAGGTGTATGACCGGGCCCATCCCAAGGCGAGAATGGGATAGGAGGCAAGGTCAAAGGCTAAAGGAGAAAGGTTTTGGAGGAGCAAACTGTGAAAATCAGATCGACCACAATCATTGCCGTCCGGCACAGGGGCGAGGTGGCCCTGGCCGGGGACGGCCAGGTATCGCTGGGCAATACCATCATGAAGCATGAGGCGCGCAAGGTGCGCCGCCTGTATGAAGGCAAGGTTATCACCGGCTTTGCCGGGGCCACGGCCGATGCCTTTACCCTGTTCGACCGGCTGGAGCAGAAGCTTGAGCAGTACGACGGCAACCTGATGCGGGCTGCGGTGGAGCTGGCCAAGGATTGGCGCACGGACAAGATGCTCCGCAAGCTGGAGGCCTTCCTGGTGGCGGTGGACAAACACCACTCCCTGCTGCTTTCCGGCACCGGCGACGTGATCGAGCCGGACGACGGCATCCTGGCCATCGGCTCTGGCGGGCCATACGCCCAGGCCGCGGCAAAGGCCCTGGTGGCGCACAGCGAGCTTTCCGCCGAGGAGATCTGTAGAGAGGCGATGCGGATCGCCGCCTCCATCTGCGTTTTTACCAACGACCGTATTGTTATAGAGAAGATGGCGGCCGAATAAAAAAGGAAGATTTTAAGATGGAACCCATGAACACCCTGACCCCCAGGCAAACCGTGGCCGAACTGGACCGTTACATCATCGGCCAGGATGCGGCCAAGAAATCCGTGGCCATTGCCCTGCGCAACCGCTGGCGGCGCCAGCAGGTGCCCCTGCCCCTGCGCGAGGAGATTGCGCCCAAGAACATCATCATGATCGGCCCCACCGGGGTGGGGAAGACCGAGATCGCCCGGCGTCTTGCCAGCCTGGCCCAATCGCCCTTCCTCAAGGTCGAGGCCTCCAAGTTCACCGAGGTGGGTTATGTGGGGAGGGATGTGGAGTCCATGATTCGCGATCTGCTCGATCTGGCCATCAACATGGTGCGCGAGGAAGCGCGGGAGCAGGTGACGCAGAAGGCGGCGGAGCAGGCGCAAGAGCGGATGCTCGACCTGCTGGTGCCGCCGCGCCCGGCCCCCTTGGGCCAGGTCACGCCCATGGCCGAGAGAACCGACGATGGCGGGAGACCAGGGGAACCGGTTGATTCCACCAGGGAAAAGTTCCGGCAGATGCTCAAGGAGGGCAAGCTTGACGAGCGGCAGGTTGAGATGGAGATCGACCAGACCCAATCGCTGCCCATGTTCGAGATCCTTTCCCACGGGGGCGGCGGCCTGGATGACATGGAGTCCGGGCTCAAAGATGTGTTCGGCAAGATGTTCCCCAAGAAAACCCGGCACCAGCAGATGGTGGTGAAAGACGCCATGGAGGTGCTCAAGAAGCGGGAGGCCGAAAGGCTGATCGACATGGAGAGCGTCACCCGGCTGGCCATCCAGCGCACCGAACAGTCCGGGATCATCTTTCTCGATGAGATCGACAAGATCGCCTCGCGGCAGGGCGGCTTAGGCCACGGGCCCGAGGTTTCCCGCGAGGGCGTGCAGCGCGACCTGCTGCCCATTGTCGAAGGCTCCACCGTGACCACCAAGCACGGCATGGTCAAGACCGACCATATCCTCTTCATCGCCAGCGGCGCCTTCCATCTCTGCAAGCCTTCGGACCTGGTGCCGGAGCTGCAGGGGCGCTTCCCCATCCGGGTTGAACTTTCGGCCCTGGGGGAGGAGGAATTCTACCGGATCCTCACCGAGCCGCAGAACGCCCTGATCAAGCAGTACATCGCCCTCATGGCCACCGAAGGGATCGCCTTGGAGTTTGCCGAGGACGCCATCCGGGGTATGGCCAGAATCGCCGCCACGGTGAACCGGAAAACCGAGAATATCGGGGCTCGTAGGCTGCATACCATAATGGAGCGGCTGCTGGAGGAACTCTCCTTTGACGCCACCGACCGGGATGAAAAGAAGTTTCTCGTAACAGCCGAGTATGTGAACAAGCAGTTGCAGGATATCTCGGAAGACGAAGACCTGAGCAGGTTTATTTTATAGCTGTCTGCTGACAGCGTATAGCTTTTAGAGGCGACCAAGATGATTGAACACGACTTGAAATACTGCCCCAAGTGCCGGGACGAGTACCGGGCGGAAGCGGAAACCTGCGCGACCTGTGCCATTGCCCTTGTCTGGGGGGCGGAGCTGGTTGTCATGGAAAGCAATAATGGCGCTTCCCGCCGGAACCGGAAAGGACCGTTGACCCCCGACGACCAATTGGTCGTTGTTTTTCAGGGAGCGCTTGGCGACCTTAAACACCTCAAGGATCTGCTGGAGGCGGAACAGATCGGCGCCATGATCAGCAAGGAGGGCGGGGGGTGCGCCAGTGGCGGCTGCGCGCCCAAGTTTGAACTCCAGGTTCGGCAGGAAGAGGTGCGGGATGCCTTGGAGATGCTTGCCGAAGAGCATCGCCGGGCAACCGCCCTGGCCGAACACGACGCCACCCATGCCGGAGCGGTTTTTAACCCGGAAGCCGGGGAGGCGGTATGTCCAGCCTGCGGCTTTGGTTTTGCCACCACGACCACGACCTGCCCGGATTGCGGGCTCTGTTTCGGCTGAGGACTTATGTGGGCAGATTTGTGCAGCCCTTGCCCTTTTGCCCGGAAAAGACAGCGAAGCGGAAGTGTTGGTACCAGCAATGCACCGAACTGAAACCTGCCTGCCGCAACCAGATGAGCTGGGAGTCCAGGGGGGCCATTTTGTCCGCCTGCATCCGTTCCAGGGCCGCATTGAGGTCGGCCTCGGAGACCCCGAGATCCCGCGCCTGCCGGAGCCAGGTTTCCTGGTACACCTGTTCGATGTCCGGCGTTGGGCCGAGGATCTGATCGGCGTTGATGAATATGCCCCCATCGGGCAAGGCATCATGGATGTTCTTGAACAGCGTGATCTTGTTTGTATCCGGGAGATGATGGATGGAGAGGGCCGAGATCACCACCTCGAATTGTCCGGCAAAGCCGTTTGCATAATCCCCATCGACAAATTCCACACCCTCCTCCCCCCCCCCC
>Ga0074195_1000909_pt1 | contig 48681 bp, 36 predicted proteins | sample EPASupsiteHSE623_FD_64525 | JGI IMG/M metagenome (GOLD analysis project Ga0074195, IMG submission 64525) | Bioremediated contaminated groundwater from EPA Superfund site, New Mexico - Sample HSE6-23 | ecosystem: Environmental > Aquatic > Deep subsurface > Groundwater > Contaminated ...
CAGAACGTGGAAGAGATCCAGAAGGTCTTGCAGCAGGAGTGATCTCCAGTCTGGAGTCCGGAGTCTGAAATCTGGAGGACTGGAAAAGGGCGCTTCGAGGCCGAGTTCTCCCGTCTCCGAACTGTGGACTCTCCCCTGTTGTCGATCCGGCAGGCGGTGGAGTAACGGATACGAGCAGTGAGACTCCTTGCCAACACCGGGAATGCACGCGCCGGTCCGACGAACCGCCTTGGTTTGGTCACGCCGGTGTTGATGCTCGCATTCGTGGTGTTCGTGGTGTTCGCTCTCTCCAGGCCGAGCGAAGCGCAGGAGTCCCACCCTCCGCCGGTCGGGTCGGATTGGGGAGATCTCGTTCCTTATCTCGTGAGCCGGAGTTATCGGGACGTACCTCGACCGGCACCGACAGACGATCAGATCCGCGAGATCCGCAGTGAATCAAGACGGTTGAGAACCATGGCCCACGCCCCTGGCGCGGCCGAGGAGCTTGCCTTTGCCAACCATCTCGTGAAGGCGCTCAAGGAGAGCCAGTATGGCTACTTCGACGCCTTGCACGTACTGATGCGCGTCCAATCGGCCCTCAGTGCTCCAGTGTTCGATCGGAAGGCTTTGCACGCGCTGGTCCGTGAGGTCGAGGCCACACTGAAGGACACCGACGTGAGACGCTCTAATCGGCACGAACTGGCGCGCGAGGTCCGGGAACTGGGGGCTTCCGCCATCAACGAGCTGCCCTGAGACTGCGGGACCCTACACCGGGGCGAGGCCGGACCGGAGGTTTGAGAGCGGTAGATGGACGGAGAACGTACTGCCTTTGCCGGGTGTGCTCTTGACCTTGACCTCTCCATTGTGAGAGGAGGTCAAGCGACTCGTCCGGCACATTCTCCGTCCTCCTGTGGGACAACGAAACCTGGAGCTTACGTCAGGAAAAGGCCCTCTTCAAGGTCAAGGACGGGCGTTCAAGCCGGGCGGGTCACTCAGGTCCCCCACCCAGGATCTCCTCGAACGCCAAGTTTTCCTGGAACCCGGCCGCAAAATGTGCCGGTTATCCCAGTTGAGCCGTCACATCCCGCCCCGTCCAGTTTTGTCAGATCAGGAGAAACCGGTCGGGCCGGATCGTCTCCCCCACGAGCTTCGATTTCGGGCTCAGAAACCGATGAGCCCGGCGAAGCGAGTCCGTCGTCTCAACCTATCGGACGACGACGGAGTCAGTGGGCTCTTCCTGACAGGGAAGCGTCCGCAGCATCAGCGTCGATCGAAGCCAGTTCAACGCCCGGTGTCGAACACCAACTCGGGGCGGAGCGACTGGCCTTCCTCGAGAGGGAAGTTCGGCGACTCCGCCGGGAGATGGATCGCCTCTTGCGGCTGATGGCGCTTCTCGAACACGACCTGGCTGCGGAGCGCCTCATGTCTCTCAAGCCCGGGCCTCTCGCCTCCGTTGTCACCCGGGTCAAAAGGGTACTCTCTTGGATGTGCGGCTGAGAAAAGCGTCTTTGAATCGGTGTTCGGAAATGCCGTTCGGAAGCGCAAACTCACCGGTGTCGCACCCAAGAGCCCTTGTCCCCACGACCCTTGTTTGTACCATCGCGTTTGCGGGGCTGCCAACGAAACCGGTTCTCCCTGGCCGAGTTGCACAATGAGTTCACCTGCGTCTACTCTGTAAATAGGGAGAATCATCCAAAATGGCGACAGCGGATCGGGCGTTTCTCTTTCGGTCGATTTCGACCGTGAGACCGCACAAAGGGTTTTCGCTGCTCGAGATCCTGATGGCCGTGACCATCGTGGGGTTCTGTTTTGTCCCGATCCTAGGTCACGCTCAGGCGACAATCCGCGAAACCGAACACTCGCAGGAATCTATTCTGGCGCGCCATCTTCTCATGGATATGATCGAGAGATTCAAGGGCAGCGACATGGCGGAACTGTCCCAGCTCCCGACCTCCGAACCGGCTGTGTCGTTGGGACAAGAGCCTGCCTACCTGAAGAACGATTCGATGCTCTCCGACAACTATCGCATCGCCAAGGAGCTCCAGGCAAAGAGTTTGACCACCGGATCGCCGGACAGCGGGCTCCAGGGGCATGTTCAGTTCGTGGATGTCTCGGGTTTGATGAACGTCACTCGGGTCGCGTGGTTCGTTCCGAACGGCAAAGGGACAGGCAATCACGTGTTGAACTGCGCGGTTCGGTGGAAGTCGAGAAATGGAGGCGGTGAGAAGAGACTCGACCTGTCGAGGATCCTGCAGAACGTTCCTTAAGATAGCGGTCGAGGTCGTCTTTGCGGAGTGGTCGTCTTTCGGCTGTAGCGGGCGTATTTGGCTCGCCAGGGAGGTCGGTGATGAGTCGGACGTCGTGGATCATCGTACTCGCGATCGTGGTCGGGCTGTTGAGCCTTGTCGTGGGTCCCGCTCAGGCTTCTTGCCATGCAATGGCTAGCGCCCAAGAACCGAGGAGCGTCAAGAGCGGAGGGTCCGCGAGCGTCGGGAGGCGAGGGGTGAGCGGACTCATCTCGTCCACGAAAGGAGCAGGATTGCCGGCTGTAGAGGTGAAGCAACCGACCACCGGGACCACGGGAAGCGGCACCACCGGCGGGCAAACGACCTCCGGCGGTACCAGCTCGTCGTTGGGTAAGATCAGCTTCGGCAGCGCTTCCGGGAGCGTCGTTCTGACCGGTACCCCGATCATCAATTCCGACGGTTCCAGGGACGGCACCCTGGCGACGATCGCTGGCGGAGGGCTCAACTCCTCGACCGGAACCTGGGACAACGGGAGCAGCGGGCGTTACCTTTCCCCGGTTTCGCCCGGGAGCGTCACGGCGACGGGTGGGACGATTCACTTCGATGCCGATTCCGGCTCCACGTTCGTCCTGAGCGGAGGAGAGGCAAGCGAGATCACCAGCGGACCGGTGACGATCATGTTCAAGAACGCCACGGGATATCTGACCGGCGCCAGCGGCACGATCAAGGGCGGAGCGGACGTCACGGCGGGCGCCACGAAGGTGTGGATCCCGCCGGCAAAGGGTTCGCCCGATTCCAACCAGGTGTACAACACCGACAAGTGAAAGAGCTTCCCTACTCTTGACCGAGATGATCAAAAGGTCCGATCGCCGCGGCGTTGCCATCGCCGTAGCTATTGTCATGGTCTTTCTGTCGATCGTCGCTCTGTCAGCCACGGTCACGTCGTTCCAGTCGACCACCGTGCGGAGGGCGAATACCAGATCTCTCTACGGGTTCGAGGCCGTCGATCTTTGCGAGGCCGCGATCAGCGAGGCCGCGAACACGATAGACTTCGCGGACGTCTTCCCATCGAGCGATTTTCCGGACCTCCAAGTGTTTCTCGCCAAGCTGGAGAGCGACGACGAGAGCGGATTGAAGAACTCACACCCGAACTACGAGTTCAACTTCCGCGATGTCTTCAATAGGCCGGTATCCGACCCGAGTAATCCTCCGGCCGGTTCCAAGATAGGCCGCATCTTCGTGGCCATGAGGTGGCCGTCTCAGAAGCGTCCGACCAAGGCCAACAACTATCAGGGATGCCTGAAGACCATCGAGACTCCTCTGACCAAGGACATGGCGAAGAATGTGCATGCTTTCAAGAGTCTGAGCCCGGTGAAGTTTTCGGTTTTGAGCTGGCGGCGCGATTTCGCCGGACAGTGGCAGGATTGGGGGGTTCTGCACTACGAGGTCTCCATCGCGTTCGACGACGGGGTGTCGCGCCTGGGACGGACGGTGCAGGTGGACCGGATGTTCACCGTGTTCATGCATACCAACGCCATGGTTTCCGACGATCCGTCCGAGCCGCCCCTAAATTCCGTCCCGGCGAGCGATCCGAACGCGAACCATGTCTACGTTCATTTCATCCAGTCCAGACACAACGTCAAGACAGTGATTCTTCGGAGCTAGACATCGGTGGTCAACAGGAAACGGTTCGCGTTCAGCGTCCTCGAGTCTCTGGTCTGCTGCGTTCTCATCTCGCTGGTGTCTGTCGCCGCATGGGACGCGTATACCAGCGGCGTCAAACAGAGCGCCCGCGCCGGAGAAGCCCTCGCCGCCATCCAGGGGGCCGTGGTGCTGATGGAGTCCATTCAGGAAGATCTCCGGCAAATGGCGGTCCTCAACGAGCCGGGATGTCCGGTCCTGGGCTACTCGACACTTTTCTCGACCAACGGCAAGTCGTTCATGCTCAGAAAATCCTCCCCGGTCAACGCGTCCGGAGAGATGGAAGGAGCGAGTTTCACGGTCGTCGTGTACCAGCTACGGGAGCATCCGACGATCCCGTGGGCTTTCTCGATCCGCAGGGTCGAACGCATGCCCGACGGCGGGACTCTGCCGGCCACAGGGCACCAATCCGACGAGCGGAACTTCCAGTCGCTGTTGCTCAAGGACATCCGTTTCGACATGGTCGTCCAGCTCGGCCAGATGTCAGGAACCGACTTGTCTCCTTATCGAACTTTTGTGCGTGTTTCTCTGACGACGGTGGACGCCGCGCGGGCCGGCGTCGATCCGCGCGTCTACTTCCTCTCGAACCTGTTCGAGATCAAGAGCCCCGAGTATACTTTAACCCAGCCGGGGCAGATCGGTTTCGCCCGCCGCTGCGTGCAGAGCAAGTGGAACGTGGTCGGCTACGAGGTCTGTGCCGGGCAGGGTTATCAAGACCCGTTGCCTCCCAGCTCGTGGACCGACTATGGGTCCTGGTTTCCGTTCAAGGACTGCCTGGACAAAAACGGAGTTCCGAAGGATCTTGCGGCTCCCGCCGGGTCGTCGTTCGACCCGTTCGCCACGACCGGCATGTCTCTGCCTCCGCTGAGGCAGAACTTCGTGTCGACGGCCACTGACTACATGCGAAAGCTCGTGAGCGCGGACTTCCGAGGACGCATCCTGGGGCAAGTCATTCCGGATTCGACTTCCGGAAGCGGACCTCCCGCGTGGGTGGCTCCGTTCTCGTTCGATTGCAGCGCAACCTCGACGCAGCCGGTCTGGGTCCAGTTCAATCAGTTCCTCGGGTCGGTGTTCTCCAAGGGGCCCGAAGCCGTCGAGTACCTCGGACACACCTTCTCTGCCTATGTTTATCCGGGGGGGAAGAATCCGGACGGCTCGATCAGCTACATGGTGACCACCACGGACGCCGCGAATGTCATCGCCGGAGAGTAGTCTGGCGGTCGAGTCTTGGGCCTTACGAATTCCTTAGCCCGTCCGAAGCGAGAGGTCCCGGCACTTCACCGTCATGCGACCATCCCGCTCTCTCGATTCGTGTTTTTCCGATCTCGGTGGTACACTCTGGATGCAATCGGAGACACAGCGTGAATATTCGCATCCAGGAGCTTCTCCACGACCTCGACAGTGAGATCGAGGACATCCGCAAGACAGCGGTTGTCTGGCTCGCTCAACTGCGCGATCCGTCGGTTCTGCCCCATCTGGAAAAGATGACCTCCGACCCGTCTCCGGCCGTGCAGTACTTCGCGAGGCGAGCCATCTCCGACCTTCGAGAGATCGCCACGCCGAACCAGGCGCCGCCGGCCCCCGTTCCGGGGGCGGCCGATGTCGCGACTCTCATCGGTCTTCTGGGACACGAAGACCCGGAGACTCGGGTTCGGGCCGCCATGGCCTGCTACCACCGAAAGCACCCGGACATCCTGGCCGCGCTTTTGAAGACCCTGGAGGGAGAGCGCAACGTGCGGGTGCTCGCCACACTCGTGAAGGCCATCGGGGTCTACCGTTCCCCGGACGTTACACGCAGACTTCTCGAGCTGCTGCACCATTCCGACAGCCGGGTTCGTTCCAACACCGTAGACGCGTGCATGTTCCTGGACGACCCTGAGGTCATAGACGCGATCAGTCTTCTGGCCACCGACGCGGCCAACCGTGTCCGGTCGGGAGTGGCGTTGTTTCTCGCCGGCCGATTCCCGGAGAAGGTCGAGAAGATCGTCACGGATATGGTCGAGTCCGACCTGGTCTGGATGAAAGACAGCGCCATCTACGTCATGCAGATGCTCGGAGCGGACTGGTGTGAACCTCTGCTCGATCGGATCGCGACGAGGGAGGGGGAACATCCGGCTCTCGTCGAGAAAGCGACCGCGACACTGAAGTGGCTGCGCTCTCGACGCAATGCCGTGACTCCGAGCTCTTCGGCGACTCCGTCGCGGGAAATCGAGGGGCATCTGCCGGTCGAAGCCGCGCCCCCGCCCCAAGAGGTCGAACCGGAGCCCGGGACAGCCCGAAATCCGTCCATACCGGAGCCCGCTAGAGCGGAAACCCCGTCCACGACGGCCGCGGAGATCCCCTCTTCAACGATCTGCGGTCCGAACGGAGCGGTTGGGGCAGAGGCCGCCGCGCAGACGGTAACGGCGGTTCCGGAGATTTCTTCAGAACAGTCACGCGATGACGCGTTGAAGGCGGTGAACTCCCCTGACCCGGCAACTCGTCTCGAGGGTATTGAAAAGCTCAAGGAGCTGGGAGACGAGTCCTGCCGGGAACGACTGGAACTGGCGACCGCCGACGTGGATCGGAACGTCCGAGTCAGAGCGAGAGCCCTCTTGCGTGCGCTGGAGATGGAGACTCAGGAAGCTCTTCAAATGATTCTCCTCGGCAACGAGGCTGTGAAAGCGCAAGCAGCCGGCTCTCTGGCCTGGGAAGACCACGGCGGTATGTTGGAACGGGTGCGACAGCTTGGGGCTAAGCTCGACCGAGGGGTCAGGTTCTCCGAGACCCTCGTCCAGAGGGATGCAAGCCTTGCGGCATTGGGACGGGCCATCTTCGCGGACTTTCAGGCCGGTCGACTCCCGGACCAGTCTTTGTCATCCGCGTGCAGACAAGCTTCGGAGAAGCTCGCGAACCTGAAGCGAGAGCTCGAGGCGAGGGTTGTCACCGAGGCGGAGGAAGAAGCCGCGAGGTCCGACCTCAGGCAAGAGACCAGAAACGACAGCCATCCGACAGTCCCATCGGCGCACGGTTCACGAAACACCGGCCGATCACAGACCTTGGCCCAGCAGATCGGACGACCGACGGGGCGATTTCAGCAACCGACTGACGCACCGGCCGCGTCCATCCGGAAGAGGTTCCGGGACTATCTCTTTCTGTTCGTTCCAGCCGCGCTTCTGGTCGCGGTCGGAGCTTTCGTGGCATACGGAGTCGTTGAGAGAGCGATCGAGTGGACCTGGAAGTCGAGCGACACCAAGGTCGCTGCGATGCCGGTGGTCTTCGGAACGGATCGATCCGTGCCAACGCCTCTCGGAATAGCGGAAGTGGTGACTTCGTCGTCCAAGACCTATGCAGGCCGTACAGTACGTTGGCGTGGCTCCGTGAAAGACGTGGTCGACGAAAGGAGACGGGTCGTCGTTTCCAGCGGCAGCTATGAATTTTCCGCCCAGTTCGAACGTTCGCTTGGCCCCAAAGTCGCCCAAGGGGAGGATGTGGACGTGGACGGAGTGATCCTCGACGTGGTCTCTTCCCAGGTCAAGCTCGAAGGTTTGCGTGCCCTCCCAGTGGACCGGGGGGCCTATCGAAAGCTGATGCGAGACGCTCACTAGCCCGTGCAATCCCATGCGCTTTCCCGAAGCCCAACGATCCAAAAGAGCGTTTTCCGTGACACAAGGGGTGGCCCTGGTCCGGTGTTACCCCATGAGACTCTGTTTCTGGTTCGCATTCGCCGCAACGTCGCTCTCGTGCCTCCTGGTCAACGCGGCGCAGGCTCAGGCTCAGGCTCAGGTTCAGGCTCAGGCGCAGGTCGAGTCTGACTCCATCGAGCTTTTGGACGTGACCCGAGCGACTGGGATCGACCTCGCTCACCGAACCGGCCCGAGTCTTCTCCATAACCCCGAGGCGATCGGTCCGGGAGTGGCGCTCCTGGACTACGATGGGGACGGTCTTCTGGACGTCTTTCTCGTGAACGGCGGCGACGTCGATCCGGACGGCATCGTACGTCGTCATCATCCGGACAGGCTCTACCGCAATGTGGGCGAAGGGCGCTTCGAGGACGTCACCTCCAAGGCAGGCCTTGCAGGAAGCGGCATGGGGAACGGAGCCACGGCCTGCGACTACGACAACGACGGGTACGTGGATCTCTACCTTTCGGGGTTCCAAGAGAGCGTTCTCTTTCGAAACAACGGGGATGGAACCTTCAGGGATGCGACGAATTCGAGCGGCGTTGGAAACGATCGTTTCGCCGCGTCCAGCGTCTTCGGAGACTACGATCGCGATGGGTTCGTCGATCTCTACGTCGCCAACTACCTGAAGTTCTCCTACGCGAGAGCTGCCTCCCCGAGGGTAAACAGGAGCGCGAATGGTGTGCTGAACATCGACACCCTGGGGTCCTCCGACTTCGTGGGAGACGCCAATCTGCTGTTTCACAACCGCGGGGACGGCGGTTTCGACAACGTGACTGGACGGGCTCGCGTGAGCAATGACTGGCGCGGACAGAACAAGGCGATGGGGCTCGCATTCGTGGATCTGGACAACGATCGATGGCCGGATATCCTCGTGGCGAGCGACGAGACGCCGGTCGCGCTTTTTCGAAACCTCCGGACCGGTTCGTTTTCCGAGGTGGCGAGGCGCTGTTGGATCAACGACCCCCGCGCCAACATGGGCATCGCCATCGGCGACTACAACGGCGACGGCTGGCTGGACGTCTTTCTCACCCATTTCGACCACGAACACAACGAGCTGTATCGTAACGCTGGAAGATCCGGCGCCTTCATGGCCGTCGGTGAGATGTCGGGTTTGTCAGGAAACGACTACAGCAAACTCTCGTGGGGTACCGCGTTCGTCGATCTCGACGCCGACGGACGCCTCGACTTGGTCGTCGTGAGCGGACACCTTTTTCCGGAGGATCTGTTTCTCGACCGGCCGTTGCCCGCCCGGATCCATCCGGCCCCTCAGCAGATCCAGGTTTTCCGGAATCTCGACGGTATCAGGTTCCTGGAGATCTCCGACAGCGCCATCAAACCCCGGAACCCGAAAATCGGAGGTCGAGGACTGGCCGTTGGCGATCTCGACGGAGATGGCGTTCCAGATCTGGTCGTGGGCGTGAACAACGAACCCACTCTCGTCCTGAAGAATACGAGCCGGCTCACGGGGCGATCGATCGCGGTGGAGCCGGTGGGGACGTTGTCCAACCGATCGGGGGTCGGAGCGAGACTCCAGTGCACGATCGAGCGCACGGGCGCGCCCCTTTTCCTGATCACGCGGGAGATGATGGCCGGGAACGGGTATCTCTCCTGCGATGGGCCTTTCGTCCACATGGGTCTGCCGGCCGGGTCGTCCGAAAGACTGAAGATCGCATGGCCGTCCGGCCGTACCGAAACCTTCGCGATTCCAAGGTCGGGATTCCGCTTCCGGTTCGTGGAAGGAACGGGCGAATAGCTCTTTTGCGCCGCAACGCGTGGTCCGGTTTGGATTACTCTTTGCCCGGCCGTGACAGGAGATGAAGACCCGCGTCGAGGCTAGGGTACGTGAGCGTTGGTAGAAGATCGTTTCGGGTCCGCGTTGTGTCGCCGCAGTATGAGACCCGGCCTATGGTGATGAAGTCCGAGGTCAGGGGCGCCCTGGTGCCGAAGACTCTCGCGAAGAGTTCGACCGCTCCGGCCGCAGCGTAGATCATCCAGAGCGGCATCCTCCAGGGCCTCCCCACGCCCCAGATCTCGCAGGCTCGATCGAGGAATTCCTGGAGAGTGACCGGCTTTTCGTCGCCCACGTGGTAGATGCCTGAGATCCCTTCCTTGGTCGCGGCCGCGGCCGTGGCTGCGGCGTAGTCGTCGATCGAGACGAGATGGATCCAGGTCGGCTCGGTCCAGACGCCCAGCAGCCTGTGGCGGGCCAGCCACAAGGCTGCGTCCACCATCAGGATGCCGCGGCCGTAGACCATCCCGAGCCTGAGCGATACCGGCGTGATGCGGCTCCCCTTGGTTCGCGAGAACAGGAGCTTCTCCTCCTCGAGCCGGGTTTGGGCGTGGGTCGAAATCGGAGTGCCGTCCAGCCTTCCGGTCGCCGGTCGCGCGGGAGTTGTCGGCCCCTCGACGTGGGGAAAGGAGATCAGCACCAAGCGGTTCACTCGCGCGGCCAGGCTCGCGTCCAGAAGATTGGAGAACCACAGGGTGTTGGTCGTAGGGAGGAACCTCTCCGGACCCGGAGCGAACAGCACCCCGGCAAAATGGACAATGGTATCTACGCCGGTTACTGCTTGCCTCAGCGTCTCAGGGACGGAGAGATCGGCGCGAACGACCTCTATCCCCGGCTTGTCGAGCAGATCGGCAGGCGGCATGGTCTTGTGGACCATCAGACGCAGCCGGTGTCCGGAACTCGCCAATCTGCGTGCCAGGATGCTGCCCAAGTTGCCGGCAGCGCCGGTGATCAGGATCTTTCCGGAATCGGGAGATGCAATGAACATCTGAGTTCAGAATACCAGCCGCGGCGGCAAAATGTGCCCGGTTATCCTTCCCCCAGCCCCTCCCGAGGTCCACACTTGTCTGGTCGATGGGCACGGGCGTCCATCTCAGACCATGGCGTCAATCCGATCGCTGAGAGTCTGGAGCGCCTGGAGACGGGCGTAGTTCTTGTCGTTGGCCGGTATCAGAGTCCAAGGTGCCGAGCTGGTGGATGTCCGCTCCACCATCCGGTGGACCAGGGATTCGTAGAGCTCCCACTTCTCGCGGTTTCGCCAGTCCTCGGCGGTGATCTTGAACTGCTTGAAGCTGGTCTCCTGACGTTCCTTGAAACGGCGAGCCTGCTCGTCCTTGGTGATCGCGAGCCAAAACTTGACGACCAGCGTACCGTGCCGGGTCAGGTGATCCTCGAAGTCGTTGATCTCCGGGTAGGCCCGCACCCACTCCTCATCCGTGCAGAAGCCCTCCACCGCCTCCACGAGGACCCGTCCGTACCACGATCGGTCGAAAATCATGATTTGTCCTGAGCGCGGAAGTTTCCTCCAAAATCGCCACATGTACGGATGTGCCCTCTCCTCATCGGTCGGGGCGCAAATCGGAACGACCTGGTACGTGCGAGCATCCATCGCCTCGGTCATACGCCGAATAGTCCCGCCTTTCCCGGCTGCATCGCTTCCCTCGAACACCACCACGACGGAGTGCTTCTTCCTGTGGATCTTCCGGGCCAGGAGATTCAAACGCCCCTGCAGCTCCTGAAGGCGCTCCCTGTACTCCACGGCAGGAACGGCCTTCGTGTAGTCCAGAGTCGACAAAATTTCTTTCTGGTTCGGAGGGACGGGAACAATCTCGGGGGGCCGGGGGGCAGGTCTGGACCTGAACACAGACAGCCTGTCCTTCAGACATTTCATCACGATGTGGGCCACCGCGAGATACCTGAACTGAGGGTCTTTGCCCTCGACCACGTGCCACGGGGCGTCCTTCGTGGAGGTCTTTCTCAAAACCTCCTCGCAGATCCGGCGGAAGCGACCGTATCGTCGGAAGTTCTTCCAGTCCTCGGATCGCACGCGCCACCGGGTGAGCCGGTCGGACTCGAGAGTCTTCAGCCGCCTCTCCTGATCCTTCTTGGAAAGATGCAGCCAGAACTTCAGGATCAGGGCTCCGTCGTCAGCCAGCATCTTCTCGAACTGAACGATCTCGGTGATCATTCTCTCGAGATCGGATGGCTTGTTCTCCCGGTACACCCGCGCCCTGATGGGCTCCGTGTACCAGGAGCCAAGGAAGATCCCCATGTGCCCCCGGGCCGGGAGCTGCCTGAAGAAACGGTAAAAGGGCGGCCTCTCGAGCTCCTCGTCGGAGGGATCGGAGAGGGCATTGACGCTCACGCCCCTCGGGTCGAGCCATTCCATCAGGAGATTGACGGTCTCGCCCTTGCCGGAACCGTCGACCCCGGCCATGACGATGATCACAGGAAGACCGGCATTCCGGAGTTCACGCTGGACGGCGAGGAGTCCGTCGCGCAACGCCGGCTCCTGGCTTTTGAACTCCTCCTTGGTCACTCTCTGGCCCAGTTCAGCCGTCTCAAACATGGTATTGTTCCCCTCTCAGGGGTTGCTCACGTTCCCGTGGTCGTCCGATGATACCATGGATGGCTCCGACGATTCCGGGCCGAGGCTCGACTCCACGGGGGACAGCGCAGCTATGGTAAAAGGGAGAGGCCCGGCCGTCCCTTCCTCGATGTTACACGACGCATGAGCTTTCGACGTTCCACGGCTTCCAGCTCCCGTTCCGTAGGCTTCGCTCCGAGATAGGGCAGCAACTCGTCTTCTGTGAACGCTTGACGGTGGGCGTGGTGCGCATCGAGAGCCAACAGCAAGCCTGGCCCTTCTTGGACGATTCGAACTCCTGCGTGTTGCCGGCCGTGGATTCGACGTTCGTACGCCTTCTTCAGCATCATAGGATCTCGTTGCCGGGCGGCCAGGATGGCTTGGTACCTCCCGATGTGGTCCTCAATACAGTCCTCTGAGAGCTTGATATTGTAGTCCTCGCGCAGCTCTTCCTGGATCTCCGGCACGGACATGTGGCGAGACAGTCGGGCATGTCCGAGATGCGCGAACGCATCCCACCCAAGCACCCAGAGCGGTGGCGCGATCAGAATTTCCTCTCCGACTTCAATGATTCGACCCCACGGCCCGCACCGCTCGGGCGCGGCGCTGCAGCGCGAGGCCGATACACAGTCCCAGAGTGGTGAAAAGAAGACCGAGTCGAAGGGTACGACAGCGATAGCGGAGAGTGAGACGATGAGGCCCGGCCGTGATCGGTGCGGCCATGCCCAAACCGGCGGCTGGCGCCATCGCGACGGGTTCCCCGTCGAGCCAGGCCTGCCATCCGGGATCGTAGAGCTCTGAGACGTAGAACCATCCGGGCCGTTCGGCGTTGACGTCGGCTGTGAGGCCGTCGGGTGCGGAGTGAACGATGACAGCCTCTGTCGGCCTGGGACAGAGCCTGGATTCCGCAGGACTCTGGGCAGAGATCGGGTCCGGTGCCTCCAGCGGCAGCACGTTCGGATCGAACGTCGTCGAACGAAAGAAGGCGAGAGCGCCCTGTTCGTCTCGGACGAAGGTCGCCCCATAGAAGACCATTGTACGGGGTCGCACGGTATTCAGGCGGTATACGAAGAGCTCTCCAACCAGCTTCGCGACCGGTTCCAGGAGAGGACCGGACAGGGCAACGGGGGAAATCAGATAGGCCACGTTCCAGAGGCCCAGCACGTTGAGCGGACGCACCGCGGGGGTCAAATCCAGACGGCGAAGGCCGCGTGAGCCCCCGCGCGCGGCGATCGTCGCGGTACGCAGGAGATCGGCCTCGATCTCCCTGATCAGATCGAGGCGGACCGGGGCGAGCGGGGCGTAGACATCAAGCGTGGTGAGGCCATCGAAGAGACCGGTGTTCGGTGCTGGCATTGCACGCGCGGCAATGCAATCTTCGAGAGACTCGACCCAGGGGCGACCCTGCTGCGCCTCACTCCAAGGCGTGGAAGGAAACAGTCCGTGGACACGGTACGGGCCTCTGACGCCAGGGACATCCCTCGACAGGGTCTCTGCGAGCACGGAGGGACGCACCCAACGATCTGCCGCCACCGTAAGGTTCTGGCCACGGCCGAATGTGTGGAGGTCTCCGACCGTGATAGCGCCAAACACGATCCAGACCAGTCGAGCGTGGCGCGGAGGAAGCCTCTCCGTGAGCTTCTGGGCGGCATAGCCGGCGAGCACCGCGAGCACCAGGTCGAGGTGAAACAGGAAGCGGCTGTGGAAGCGGAAGTGATTGAACCCCGGGAGGGTGTGGAACAGGAATGGTCCAAGCGGCGTGTGTTCGCCCAGAATCAACATGAGACAGAACAGCCCGAGGAAACCCAGGCGCAGGATGTCGTCGCGTCCCGGGCGCTGGTCTGTCGGGTAGCGGATTTGACAAGGTGGAGTGGGAGGTTCGGGGATGGAGTCTGAGCCGCGGCTTGTCCACGCCAACACGAGGGCCATCGTCGCGAGACAGAGCGGCAGCCAGCCGACGTAGCCGCACACCTCCCAGAAGTAGGCTCGCGTTCCTGGCCAGAGCTGGTGCATCGCGGCCTCGGTGAGCGGCCAGGTCCCCTTGGACGGATCTCCGAAGAGGAAAGGGAACACGAACATCTTGAGATGCTGCGGGTGGTAGCTCAACACGTTGATCTGGTCCCACGTGAGTCCGCCTCCTCGGGTGCTCTGACTCACGTAGTCCGCCGTGGGCAGGAGCTGAACCGCTCCAAGGCAGACGCCGAGCAAGACACCAGCCACGATCGGGAACAACGCGCGCGGGCGGCGGGTGAGCGCGGCTCCGACCAGCGCGTGCGTCGCCGCGACCACGAGCGAGAAGTAGAGCGCTGTGGGGTTACCGGCCAACGCCATCATTCCGACCGCGAGCCCGATGCGCATCGTCGGGCTGCCGCGCCCGCTCAACGCGAGTTCGACGCCCGAGAGCAGCCAAGGCGTCCAGGACGCGACCGCCAGCAGACAGAGATACTTCAGATGGGTGATCGACCAGCCGCACAGCGCCGCGATGAGCCCCGCGTACGTAGCCGCCGCGGGTGTCAAGCCCAGCAGACGCGACCAACGGTACGTGCCCGCGCCAACGATCACGAGATTCAGCAGGGCAAGGAGGTTGATGGCCAGGGGCCATGGCAACAACATGTGGGCGAGGAGCACCGGCGGATAGAAGACCGAAATCTGTCCCTCTGCGAGGATCGGGACGCCGGTTCCCAGGTCCCGTGACCAGACCGGAAGCCGGCCGTCGTTGAGCGCGTGGACAAGTTCCAAACGAAGAGGGATGTAGAGGTGGCCGAGGTCTGAGAGCAATTCGTCGGGCGTGAACAGCACACGTCCCGGGACCAGCAGCGGGGCGAACACGATCGCCACCACGGCGGCGATGAGAAGTACGGAGCGTCGACTGTTCATCGGCCGAGTTTACCGCACCTTTGGCTGCCGGACATCAGGGCACGAGTCGTGGGGGGCGTGTCCCCTGGGGTGGCGACTTTTGTGAGTATGGAGTGGGTCCGGATGTTTCCTCTCGACCTTCAAGGCTTTGCTTTCCGCCTGAGAAGCCAGACCTCACACGAGGCCTCACGCGCGAAGAAGTCGGCTTTGTAGCGATCGAAAAGCAGGGACAATCGGTGTTCCTGGAACCGGTCCGCGGGATAATCCCGGTGCACGACCAGGATCATCGCCGGGAGATCGGAGAGCATGTCGTACCGTTCTGTCTGATACGACGCAACAGAACGTCGCGAAAGATGCCCTTGGCAGATCGGCCTTTGGTGGACCATCTGGAAGTACATGAAGCGACGGTTGGTCAGATAGTCGGCGGGCCATTCGTAGACCGGCCACGAAGAAGGAGCGGCACTGAGTCGTTCGTACACTCCGGGGACCTTTGGCCGGTCAGTGGCAAGGGTTTCCGGTCGGAGATCCAAAAACACGGAAGCGGCCATCAGCCCACAGAGGATCGGACGGCTGCGTCCCAGCACCAGGAGTGCCTGGGCAGCCAGGATCGAGGCGCCAAGCCACCAAAAGACCAGAAACCGCTCGCAAAAGCGGTTGTTCTTCAACGGCGGAAATAGTCGCCGGATCCAGTCATAGGGCAAGGAGACGGGCCAGACTCCGGAGGCGGTCTTGAGGGTCGGCCCCGGAGCCAGTGCGGCACCAGCCAGGGCCACGAGCGCCCACGGTCCGGAGCCGGGCACCTTTGCCAGGGCGTAGGTGGAGAGCAGAGCCACCGAGTTACCGATGTAGCAGGGAGCTTTGCGCAGGAAGAAGGTCTCCAGAGGGTAGGCAAAGTGGACGGGATCCTCGTCGGTGGGAGTCTCGAACTCGACGAAGAGCGCGTCGGTCGCCATCGGGAGGAGAACCGGCAACGCCAAAAGGACGGCCATGGAGAGGGGCAACGAGAGCTCCACAAGCTGGCGCGCGACGGTCAAAACGGGCACCCCGCCCCACAAACGAGGCAAGAACCAGCCAGCGAGAAAAAGAGGGACGATGACGACGAGGTACGTGGCGTACGTTGATGACGAAGCCGCTACCAAGGCGAGGCTTGCGGCCAACGGAAGACTTCGCCCAAGAGTCGGTGTCTCCAAGAAGCGGAGCAGAGTCCAGAAAACGAGGGGTATCCACTGCGTGCAAGAAAGGTTCACGTGACGAAGATGGTCGAAACGGTAGGGACAGAACGCGAAGATAAGCCCGGCCGCGAGACCGGCCCACACGGATCCGGAGACCTTGCGGGCGAGGAGGAAGGTCGACACCCCGGAGAGGAAGAAGGTCGCGAGCAGGTTCAGGTTCCATCCGAGAAAGATCCCGTCCAGACCAGGAAGGAGGATCGTGGCGGGAAGCACGGGGACCGTGGACGCGACAGAGATGGCGCTCATCGTGAGGGGAGTCCCGTCGGGGAAGAAGAGAGAGCGGGTGTAGAAAAGAGAGTCCCGACCTTCGACCAGGCTGGCTTTCGTCCACCAGACGGCCCAGATGTTCGACAGAAGGTCTTCGTCTGGAGTTCGGTCATACGCGGGGAGTTCCCGGGTGAGCCGAGTCGGTAGGGGCCAGGTAAAGAGCAGCGTCGCCCCCAACAGGATCAGGACGATGAGTGCCGTGGCTCCACGAGGACTGTTCATGAATTGTTGACGGAATCGATGACGAGCTCTGGCGTTCAGTTCAGCGGGATGCGCCGGGCGAAAATGAACCTCGACCGAAAGAAGGGATCGTTAAAATCGGCGATCACGACACCGCCCTTGCCCGGTACGACCGAGATGAACGTGTTCCGTCGCACGTCGTAGTACAGGCCCACGTGTTTCATCCCGCCTATGTCGAAGAACAGGATGTCTCCGATCGCTGGCTTGTAGCCCTTCGGATCGAGGACGGTTCCGGCCATGACCATCTGGTCCTCGATGATTCTCGGGACGTTGACGATTCCCATCCGACGAAAGACCCATTGGACGAGCCCTCCCGGGGAGAATCCTCCGCTCTCCGGCGAGGTTCCATCAGCCACGTATGAGACGCCCAAGGTCTGCTTTAGAATGGCTTTGAGCCGAACCGCCGGAGGGCCGGAAACCTCGGGGGAAGTTGAGGAAAAAGGGGCGATGGGTTGCGTTCGCGACGCATCCGGAAAGTCAGCCGACATGTTCGTCTCTCTGGAAGATTCCGTTGATCCGGACGAGCTTGGCCTTGGACTCTGGTCGATCGGCAACGACAGGAAGTCGTCGTTCGATCTGTCTATGGGGCCCATCGACGGGGGACTGGTCCGCATTGCTCTGCGAAAAGGCCTTCCGGCCCACAGATCCGCCTCCGAGAACTCCGCGAACGAGGACCGCTTCTGTCGGGGCCGGATGGGAACAGGCTCCTCTGACGGCAAGGGTTCGACTCCCGCGATCACTCGATAAGGGGAATGGTCATCGCTTGGGGACGATGCTCTCCCCGGCTCGCCCGGAGCGCTCGAGGTATCGTTCGATCGGAACCGTCGTCTGACGCTCCTGCGTTCGTCGTATCCAACTGCGAAGGCTGAGGCCTCCGGGCTTGGGAACGGCGAGTGGCGGGGCGAAGAACCGGGCGAAGAACCGGGCGAAGGACTCGTCAAAAGACCGATCGAGGGACCGGTCAAGGGATAGCTGGGCTCGAACAGAACCGCGGAGGTCTGTGGGATGACCGACACGGACGTAACCGACACGGACGTCGTCGACCCTGTGGTGACACGACTTCGCCCATCCATCGGCAGAGGTTGGTCAACGGGCGTCACGGAAGATGTGGTCGGGCTCGTCTTGACGAGTCGTGGAGTGAGACCCGGCTCCAAGGTGGGTGATGGACCAGAAGTGCTGATGCCAAGCGCAGCGGTGCTGGAAGCCGTGTGGCCAAGGGCGGCAGGGCTGGAGGACTCGCTGGCCCACAAACCTGTCCATACGGAGGGCTGTGAGGGACGATCGCTCGCGAGCCCCGGCCGAGGTGTTCCAAAAGGGGTCCCTGTTGCGGGAGCTGTCGAAGGAGCTGTCGAGGGAGCTGTCGAGGGAACAGCCCCAGATCCATCCACCAGACGAATCAAGGAACTGGCGGCTGACGGAGACACTGACGCCAAGGCCGGGATGGCCAGGCGACGCTTGATGATCCGTCGATTCTGAAGGGGGCGGTGGAAAATCAACGTTCCGGCAAACCAGAGGGCCAACACAGCCAAGGCGATCGTGTTGAGCCGGCGAAACGAGCGTTTCTGGGCATCCAGAAGGCAGAGCTCGTCGGAACAGGCCTGGGTGGAACAATCCGGACACGAGACCAGGGTCTGGTTGCCGCAACTCACGCAGTCCAGAACCTCGACGCGACTCGACCCGCATGCGCGGCAAGAGGGTTTTCCATCATCCATGGCCATGCAAGAACAGCGACGCACCCGCCGATCTCCCCACATTACTATCGATGGAACAAGGGCTTGGTCGAAGGGAGCGTCTTTCCAAGAACCTGCATGCGCGGAGGGAGCCGACAACGACCCGCCGAACAGGAGATGGGAGGATCTCCCACGGTCCAGCCAACAGAGCAAGCACTCGAAGGGTCTTCGTCGCTGGTGATCGAACTCAAGTCCGATCTCACCGGGCCGTCATCACGACTTCAGATACTGTTCGATAAAGGACGTGTCGTAGTCTCCGGAGACGAAGCGGTGATCGCGAATCACCTCTCGGTGGAAGTCGATAGTCGTCTTGATCCCCTCGATCTTGAACTCGTCAAGAGCTCTTCGGGCTCGGGCAAGGGCCTCGACCCGAGAGGGAGCCCAGACGATCAGCTTGGCGATGAGGGAATCATAGAACGGAGGAATCTCCGTGCCGCTTTCCACCCACGTATCCACCCGAACCCATGGGCCGAGGGGAAGAGTGAGCCGTGTAATCAGACCAGGACACGGAGCGAAGTTGTTCGACGGATCCTCGGCGTTGATCCGGAACTCGATGGCGTGCCCTCGCAAGATCACGTCCTTTGACTTCATCCTGAGTCTCTGTCCGGCCGCGATTCGGATCTGCTCCTTCACGAGATCGATACCGGTGATCATTTCCGTCACGGGGTGCTCGACCTGAAGACGGGTGTTCATCTCCATGAAGGTGAAGCGGCCTTTTTCGTCGCGGAGACATTCGACCGTTCCGGCGTTCTGATAGGAGACCGCCTCCACCAGCTTGGTGGCCCATTCGGAGAGGTTCTTTCGATCCTTTTCCGAAACGGCCACGGAAGGAGACTCCTCGATGAGCTTCTGATGACGTCTCTGGAGACTGCACTCGCGTTCTCCCAGGCAGAGAACGTTGCCCTCCTTGTCGGCCAGAATCTGGACCTCGATGTGCCGCGGCTTACCAACGTACCGTTCCAAGTAGACGGAGCCGTCCCCGAACGCGGACTTGGCCTCCATCTGGGCTGTGTTGAACTGACGTTCCAGATCGGCCGCGCTCTTGACGATCCGCATGCCCTTGCCACCGCCACCGGCGACCGCCTTCAGGATCACGGGATAGCCGGCACGCTCCGCGATTCTATGGGCGTCGGCCAGATCCTTGAGTGCGCCACTAGATCCTTCCAGAACCGGGAAACCGTGGCTTGCCGCTGTCTTCCTGGCCTGGCTCTTGTTTCCCATGTTGTCGATGGCCTCGGGCGTCGGGCCGATGAACGTGATGTTACACTCCTTGCAGATCTCGGCGAAGTTGGAGTTCTCGGACAAGAAGCCGTAACCCGGGTGTATCGCATCGGCGCCGGTGATCTCTGCCGCGGCGATGATGTTGGGTATGTAAAGGTAGCTGTCAGACGGCGCCGGATCCCCCACACAAACCGACTCGTCGGCCAGCCTTACATGCAGGGCATCGCGATCTGCGGTGGAGTACACGGCTACGCAGCCGATGCCCAGCTCTCGACAGGCGCGGATGACACGGACCGCGATTTCACCTCTGTTGGCGATCAGAATCTTGTTGAACATGGGTCTTCACTTCAGAAGGATGAGGGCTTGTCCGAACTCCACGGCCTCTCCATCCTCGATCAGATACTTCTCCACCAGACCGGATTTGTCTGCGCGGATTTCGTATTTCAGGTTCATGGATTCGACCAGTCCAAACGGTTGACCTTGCTCCACCATGTCGCCCTCCTTGAGAGCGAGCTCCCCCATCTGGTTGCGCAAAGGAAAAAAATGACCCACTCGGGGAGAGGCAATGACCTTCCCCGCTTCGTGGTTTTGAGTCCTGGAAGGCCTCGACTCCTGGTGAATTTTGGGATGATCCGTTCCCGGTGACGCCCGTCGCTCGGAATTCGGCCTCTGTCGAAGCTGGATCCGAACACCGTCCCCATTGACCACGTAACGGGTAAACGAACTCTGAGTGAAGGCCTTCAAGAGGTCCTTGAGCGGTCCAAACTCTTCCATGGAATCACTCTACCTTGACGAATTGAAACCGTTCCGGATGCGGTCCCTGGAACGCACCGGGTCTTCGACCATGATCTTGGCCCCACCAATGATGTCCATGAAGCCCAGTTCACGCTCGTATCTCGGAACGATGTGGATGTGAAGGTGCTCGATGGAGGCGCCTGAGGCCTGCCCGAGATTGTACCCCACGTTGAACCCCCTGGGTTGATACAGAGAGTCCAGCACCTGCATCGCTTTCAGTTGCAGATGGTGAAGCTCCTGGACGTCGGAGTCCTTGAGCTCCCTAGGATGGGTGCAGTGGTTGACGGGAAAGAGAATAAGGTGTCCCGGATTGTAGGGATAAAGATTCAAGGAGATCAAAAACCGATCGGTTCGATGGACCTCCAAGCGCTCGACTGTGTCTTTTCCAGCCACTACCTCGCAGAAGATGCAGGATACCTTGGGTCTCTTGCCTCGCGCGTAGTCGAACTTGTGCGGCACGAAGAGGTTCCTAGCCAACCCGAGCCTCCAGTTCCGCCAGTCTGGCTCTGTCCTCATCGGTTGTCACCAACGGCCGGACCGATTCGAGAATCGTTCGTTTTGCCAGATCCTTTTGTCCGGAGGCGAAGTAGACCTCGACGAGGGCAATGGACGCAAGCAGGTAGTGAGGGTTGAGTTTGAGAGCCTCCAAGAAAGAATCGATGGCCTGGGCGTGTCGGCCCGCCTTGGCGTTCACGAGGCCAAGGAAATAGTGACCGTCGGCATAGTCGGGTCTCAGAGAAAGCCCAAAGGACAGCTCCCGAGCCGCCTGCTCGTAGAGGCCCTCAATGAAGAACTTCTTCCCGAGTTCGATGTGGCGGTTGGCATAGTCGGGGCTCACCTTCAGAGCGCTCCAGTACTCGTACGCGGCCTCACCCAAGACGCCGTTCGCTTCGAGCGTGGCAGCTCTGACGAGCGCGCCCTCGTCTCGGTCCGGGAACTCGTTCTGAACCGCCTTCAAATCGTCGAGAGCTTCTCGGAACCGCCCCTCCTTCAGATAGAGACCCGCGCGCTCACACCGACATTTGACGAACTGCGGATTGACCTGGAGGGCCCGTTCGTAGCACTTCAGAGCGTCCTCGACGCGCCCTGCCTGGGAATGAAGGTTCCCCAGTTTGAGGTGCCAGTCCGCCCACTGTGGGTGGGCTTCGATGACCTTCTGGGCCTCGAGGATCAGGTTCTCGTTGTTCTCGAGTTCCGCTCGGATCTCATCCAGGAATGCGAGGGACGTCAGGCTGGAGGGGGCTATCGACAGCGCTTTCTTGACGCACTCCTCGGAGAGACCGAGGCGCTTCTGGGTATAGTAGAGGGCTGCCAGTCCGTACCAGGACCTCTCGTGGGCCGGGTCTATCTCGATGGCCCTCAAAAACGAGGCCTCCGATTCCTTGTGCTGATCGATTTCCAGGAGTATTTGTCCCAAGGTCGAACAGGGCTCCGGCTGGTCCGGACCCAATGCCCGGGCGCGTTCCGCGTGCAGCACGGCGTTTTTGGCCCGTCCGAGGATGCAATAGACCCGTGCCAACGCGAGATGAAGCGTCGAGTCCTCCTCGCGCGTCAACAGCGCTTGCTTGAGCTCCAGGGCGGCCTCCTCGTAGCGTCGACTCTTGAGGTGATCCCGTGCCGCGGTCACGTGTCCGGTGAGGCTTCCGTTCCGGGGTTGCGCGGACCAGGACAAAGCCAGGGCCTCCAGATCGGAAGAGGTACACTCGACGTACTGCAGAATCTTTGACCGTTCGAGCCGCGCGGCGTGCAGGTAGACGTCCAGATTGGGATTGTCGTAGCCCTCTTCCTCCAGCTCTTCCCAGAGGTTGATGGCGGCCAAGTAGTTGGACTCATGAAAGAGTTCCAGCGCCCTTTCGAATCTGTTCTTGGCGGAACTGTCCATTCTCGGTCGTTCACTCCATCGTCAAGGCACTTCTTACCGTGCGCATCCCGTTTCTTACATTCGTCACGTTTTGAGTTTCTTCTTCTTCGCGGCCGGAAAGAGAACGTTGTTCAAAATGAGCCTGTACCCCGGGCTATTCTTGTGAAGAGACAGATCGGTCGGAGGATCGCCCACTGCGTGAGAGAAATCCTCGGGGTCGTGCCCACCATAGAAAGTGAACGTGCCCTTGCCCAAATTGCCGTGGATCAGCTTGGCTCGGTTCTGATTCGGACATTCCGCCAGAATGCGAATGCCCTTCCTGATGACATCCTTGTTGAACGTGGTGGTCTGTCCAAAGAACCCCTTGATCTCGTTGACGTGGTTCTGAGTCAACATCGTCTCGACCGGATCGATCTTGGCCGAATACTCGAAGAGCGTGAAATCCTCGAGCTCTGGGCGACCGACATTGGCGTAGTTGGAGATGTCGATGTTCGAGTACTCATAGACGTAGGCCGAAGAGATGAGAGAGAACTTTTCGAAAGCGAACGTCCTGGAGAAATCGAGCCTGCTGTCGAGATTCTGATCGTGACCGTCCCCATCGATCTCTGAGGGAACGATATCGACCCCCTCGGCGGCCAGGGCGATGTCGATCGTATCGGTGGCCGAACACATCGCGAACAAGAACCCACCGGCCGCCACGTACGTCCTGATGGACTTGGCCACCTCGCACTTGTGCTGCTGGACTTTGGCGAAGCCGGCTTCACGGGCGAAGAGGTTATAGAGTCTCACCTGTTCTTGATACCAGGGCGCATTGTGGAACGTGGCGTAGAACTTCCCGTACTGTCCGGTGAAATCCTCGTGATGAAGGTGGAGCCAGTCGTATTTCGGCAGCTTTCCGCTCAGGACCTCCTTGTCCCAGAGCGTCTGGTAAGGAATCTTGGCGTAGGTCAGGGCAAGAGTGACCGCATCATCCCAGGGTCGCTTGTCCGGGGGGGTGTAGACCGCGATGATGGGGGCCTTTTCGAGAAGGACGATCTCCATGTTCGACTTATCGATGGCCTTGAGGATCTCTTCTCTTTGTTCCGCACTGATCACGTCGACCGTGACCCCCATGAGACGGGCCTGAACCTGGAGAAGGCGACTGTCCGGGGCCAAGAAAGCTCCTCCCCGATAGTTCAGAAGCCACTCCACCTTGAACCCTTGTTCGAGGGCCCAAAAAGCCACGCCATAGCTCCTGAGGTGGTCTGACTGGACATTGTCCATGGGGAGCAGACAGAAGCTCGCTTCTGCGGCCGAAAGGGGATGCAGGGCGAGGCCGAGTTGCGCAATGACCGCGACGAGCCAACACAGAATCCCGGAACGTTTGCACCCACCCGTCATAGGTCTCAGAGTCTAGCACACCATCGCGGGCCAGGAAAAGAATGGCGGGAGACCCGGAGACCCTAGGGCACGAAAAGCGGAGAGAACTTCGCCGAGGCTTCGTCCCCGATGTCGATCCGGTCCTCTTGCTCCTCAGGGTTGGAGTGTCCCCCCCACCGAGAGCGCAGAGTCTGACGGTTCTTCTCTCGAACTTCCTTCGCTCGCAGTTCCCTGAGCAGCCTGTCGTAGATCCGGCTCAAGCCGGACCCTTCGCCGAAGAGATTCTCCGGGAGACGAATCCCCTCATGGTGGAATTTGAGGAGGAAGGAAGGTAGGTTGCCGGTGGCCTTGAATCGCCCCTTGATCTTCCCCTCATCCGTGAGACCGGCCTTCTCGAAGACGAAGATGTCCGCGAGCTCGATCACGTCTTCCCTGATTCCCGTGACCTCGGAGATGTGAGTGACCTTTCTGGTTCCATCGCGGAATCGGCACACCTGCACGACCAAATCGATGGCAGCGGCAATTTGTTCCCGAATCGCTTTGGCCGAGAGCGTGGACCGGGCCATCAGAGCCATCGTTTCGATGCGACTCATCATGTCCTTAGGGCTCGACGCGTGCGCGGTCGTGAGAGACCCCGCGTTTCCCGTATTCATGGCCTGGAGCATGTCCAGGGCCTCAGCCCCTCGACATTCCCCCACGACAATCCGGTGAGGCTGCATCCTAAGAGAGTTGCGAACCAGTTCGCGGATCGGAATGGCGCCCTTGCCCTCCTGGTTGGGCTGCCTGGTCTCGAGGGAGACCACGTGTTGCTGCTGGAGCTGCAGTTCGGCGGTGTCCTCGATGGTGACGATCCTTTCCCCTTCGGGAACGTAGGCCGAGATGGCGTTGAGCATCGTCGTCTTTCCGGAGCCGGTCCCACCGGAAACGATGATGTTGACCTTGAGCTGGACCGATCCCGAGATGAACTCAGCCATCTCGGTGGAGAGAGATCCGATCCGGATCAGATCAGCGATCTGCATCGGACTCTTCGAAAACTTGCGGATCGTGACGACCGGACCCACGGGGCTCACCGGGGGGATGGCCGCGTTCAATCGATATCCCTGTTTCGTCCTAGCATCAACCAGGGGGGAGTTCACGTCACACCGTCGGCCGATCGGTGTCAGTATTCGACTGAGGATCCTCATCAAATGCTCGTCGTCACGGAACCGCACGGGAGTCTCCACGATCTTGCCGAAGCGCTCCACGAAGACTTTCTTCGCACCGTTGATCATGATCTCCGACACGGTATCGTCGTCCATCAACGGCTGGATCGGCCCCAACTGTAATATATCCTCGGCGAGAGAGACCGCCAGCTCATCCTGGGACTTCTGCCGTAGAAAAAGCCGCTTTTCATTGAGAACCTCGAGGATCAATCCCTTCAGGTGCTCCACGAGAAAAGACTTCTCCTCTTCCTCATCGTAGAAATGGCCCCGGGCGAGCAGAATCGAGGTGAAGTCCTGGCTCAAGACCGATTCCTCGATGATCCGACGGTTCTTCTCGTCTTGATCGAGGAGCTTCCTCTCTTCCCGTTTCGCGACGAAATTCCGGTCGAGCCACTGTCGCCAGGAGAAGATCTGGGGGATTTCGGCCATCGAGACCTTGTCGCCGAGCACGACCCCTTCCCTTTCCGTCTTTGCCTCGTTGTCGAGTAGAGCCAGGGGGTTGCCCTCTCTCTCGAAGAATTCGGCGTCCAGCAAGACCGTATCTTCGTAAGTGCGACTCTTCTTGAGATTGTCTTTGAGGGTCTCCGTCTCAGCCTCTCTCCGTCGTTGATCGAGTTCGATCAGGAGATCCTTGATGTGGATTTTCGGACCAAAGACCCCCTCAGGCAAAGCCACGCCCTCGTCGTGGAACCTCAAGAGGAAACTCGGGACGATTCCCGTGAACTCGAGCTGCCCCAAGACCTTTCCGGTGGCCTCGTCGAGCCCCTGATGCTTGAACCGGTAGATGTGCTGGACCTTGACGCCATCGACCGGACTGGGAAGAACCTCGGAGATGTGGGTGATCTTCCTGGAGCCGTCCTGCATGCGATCCTGCTGGATGATGAGGTCCACGGCCGACGCGATCTGATCCCGGATCGCCTTCAGCGGCAGCTCCACGCCGCTCATCATGATCATCGTCTCGAGCCTTCGGAGGAGGTCTCCGGGCGTGTTGGCGTGCCCGGTGGACAGAGAGCCCGCGTTTCCCGTGGACATCGAAGCGATCATGTCCAGAGCTTCCCCGCCTCGGCACTCGCCGACGATGATGCGATCCGGGCGCATGTGGAGAGCGTTTCTCACCAGGTCGCGGATCGTGATGCCCCCCTTTCCCTCGAGATTGGGAGGACGCGTTTCGAGCGCCGCGACGTGGTTCTGCTGGAGACGAAGCTCGGCCGCATCCTCGACGGTGATGATCCGACACTCCGGGATGTAGCCGGAAATCGCGTTGAGCGTGGTGGTCTTGCCTGAGCCCGTTCCGCCTGAAACGAAGATGTTGAGCTTGAGTTGGATGCATGCCCAGATGAAACTCGCCGCCTCCGGCGTAACAGTCTCCAGATCGACCAGTTTCTCCATCGTGAGCGGTTTGTCGGCGAATTTGCGGATCGTGATCACCGGCCCGATCAGCGACAGAGGAGGAATGATCGCGTTGACACGGAACCCTTCTTGGGTCCGCGCATCGACCATGGGGTTCGATTCGTCACACCGGCGCCCCAGGGGGGTGATGATCTTGCGCAGGATGTGCATGACATGGGCGTTGTCTTCGAACCGAGCGTTCACCCTCTGGATCTTGCCTTTGACCTCCACGTAGATCTTGTGAGGACCGTTGACCATGACCTCGGACACGGCGCTGTCGTCGATGTACTTCTGGATGGGCCCCAGCCCGACCACGTCGGCTAAAATCTCCGAATAGAGCGCCTTCCGCTGGCGGGGGGGCAGATGCCAGCGGCACTGACTCGCGATCTGGGCGACCGAGTCCTCGATCATGCCACCGACCACGCGAAACTCCTGGTCTCGGCTGTCGAAAGGACGGTCCCCTCGCTCGAAAGCGAGCCTCGCGGGAAGGATCGTCACGATGGCCCTTTTGAAGTGCTGGACCATCTCCTCACTCCGCTGATCGGCGAGGGCGCCCACATCCGCCCCCTTCTCCTTGAGCTGCAGGGAGAGTTTTTGGATCAGGAGATTGGGGTTCTTCCGCTCCAACAAAGAGAAGAGAGTCCCGTACTCGGTGGCCCAGGCTCTTCCCTCGGTTGATCCGACCGTTTCCTGAACCACGGCGTTTAGCCATCCGAAGACCTGGCGGGCCGGTCGGGGGACGTCCGGACCCAGGGGAGACCCTGAATCGGAGTCATCCAGTGCCATCTGGAGGGCAATCGTGGCTCTGATCCGTTCCCGTTCCGACTTGATCCGACGCTCGACGCGAGTCTTCCAGTCATTGCGCAGAGTCGAGATCGGGGCCACTCCTTCGAAAAGGTTCTCCGGGAGCTTCAGCTCTTCCTCGAAAAACGAATCCAGGCATTTGGGGATGTAGCCCGTCGCCTTGAGGACACCCAGGACATTGCCCCGGTCATCCACACCGGTCTGCACGAACCGATAGATGTCCTCGATCTGGATCTCACCGTTCAGGATGCCCGTGACTTCCGCGATGTGAGTGATGCGCCTCCGCCCGTCCGCGAGCCTCTCTTGCTGGACAATGATGTTGAGCGCCGACGCGACGAGCTCCCGGATCATCCGGCTGGAAAGACTCATCCCGGCCATCATGATCATCGTTTCGAGTCGGGCCAACATGTCTTTCGGGCTATTGGCGTGGGCAGTGGTGAGCGAACCGCGGTTCCCGGTGGACATGGCCGAGATCATATCGAGAGTCTCCCCTCCTCGGCACTCACCCACCACGATCCGCTTAGGGATCATGCGGAGCGCGTTGCGGAAGAGGTCCCTGATGGCGATCGTTCCTTTGCCCTCTACGTTGGCCTGGCGGGTCTCGAGCGAGACGACGTGGGGTTGCATGAGTTGGAGTTCCGCCGAGTCCTCGATGGTGATGATGCGCTCTGTCTCCGGCAGGAAGCCGGAGATCGCGTTGAGCGTTGTCGTCTTGCCCGAACCGGTCCCTCCGGAAACGATGATGTTCATGCGGGCTTGCACGCACGCCTCGACGAAGTCGGCCATGCTCTGGGTCAGAGTCCCCATGGTCACAAGATCCGAGACCTTGAAGGGATCTTTGGAGAAACGCCGGATCGTGATGACCGGGCCGATGAGCGAAAGCGGAGGGATGACGATGTTGACTCGGGAGCCGTCGGGAAGGCGCGCGTCCGTGTAGGGATAGAACTCGTCACACCGTCGCCCTACTGGGATCACGATCTTCTCGATCACTCGGTAGAGCTCATCGGGATCTCGGAAGCAGACATTGGTTCTTCTGAGCTTCCCGCGTTCCTCGATGTAGACGTGGTCCGCGCCGTTGACCATGATCTCCGACACGTTCTCTTTGTTGAGAAGCTTCTGGATGGGCCCAAATCCCACGATGCCGTCGAGGATGTCGTCTTCTATGCCCTTGAGCACGACCTCGGGAAGCTTCAGGCCGGTGACTTGAACCGCCTCGAGGATCGCTTCGGAGATCTTCCCGTTGAAGAACACGCGCTCGGCCGCGGGGGATAGGTTCTCAGGCAGGCTGGTTCCGGCCTGAAACTTGGAGTAGAGGATCTCCTTGATCTTCAGCTCCATCCGAGCGGTGGGGCCCCGTTGGGCGGTCAAACGGCGCGAGGCTCTCCGGAGATTTGCCTTTTCGGACTTTTCTTGAGCCACCCGGAGGAGTCTGCCCATGGGACTGTCCAGGTCCTGGAGCAATGCTTCCCTGGCAGATCGGGGCGAGAGTGGAGGAAGGGCGATCGCGCGGGAGACGTCACCGACCTTGGCGGAGGACTGGCTCTTCATGAACGGCTCGATTCCCCACGAATCCATCGAGCCTAAGGCACCGTCCGAGCCGTCCGAGACGCCTCCCGTGGCCTGGGTGAAGTTCGTTCTGAGTCTGTCGATGATCGGCATGATGGCTCAAGCGACCGATCGCTCCGCCTCGAGACGGTGAAGACGATGGTTCCGCTTGTCCGCCAGTGTACCACCTTGATCCGTCATCTGCTTCCCGTCTGCCGTGTCAGAACTTATTGTCACGGCTATTTCGTAACAAGCCCTCACTCGGTGATCACCGAGTGATCGGGAGAACCGCACATTTCGTGAGCAGGGTGCTTTTGCATGACACAGCCCTCCACAGGGCATCAGTAGGATGTAGCTGACGCCGGGGCCAGGCAGCCTGCCCCGGACTTTATTTCTTCGAGATCTCGGTGCTCAAGCGCCGGGCGGGCTTTGCCAGGCGGTATCTCACCCCGCGCCCCGCGCCTTCCCGCACCAAGATCTTCTGATTCACCAGCTCTGACAGATCCCGGAGAGCCGTGGTCCGACGGACGCCGGAAACCTCGCGGTAGCTCCGGTTGTCCAGATACTCGCGGTCCGCCACCAAGGCAAAGATCCTCTCGAACGCCCGGCTTGGCTTGTTCTGCAGCGAGTGCTCCTCGATCAACGCGTACGTGAGGCCCGGCGACATTTTGTAGCCAAGGACCGACGTGGAGATTATCTCCATTCCGGGAGCCGCATTCTTCATCATTCGCCTCAATGAGCAAACCTGCACATACACGGTGCTGGAGTCGTAGCTCGGATTGAACCGGCGTCCCCAGGCCCTGGAGAACAGCTCATCGATGCGTAGAGCTTCTCCCCCTGACTGGATCAACGTTGCCAGGATGCGGATCAGGGTGACTCTCCCCTGTAGATCCACGTCCCTTCCCTGGATCAACACGCGCTGTCTGGACATATCGACCATGAGATCGAACGACCCGGATTGGCCAACTCCCTCCACCTGCCGCCGTGACAGGTGAACGTCAGTGTAGGGGGATCTCAAAACCAGCACCGGCCTGTGACGGGGAATGGGGGACTTCATCAAAGGCGTGAGAGCGGGCCCGCGCACAAAAGCCTCCGGACAGGAAATCGCTCTGGCAATGGACCTACCCAGAGTCTGACTCGAGACCTGACCTCCACGCAAGACCCTTTCCAGCAAGGCCATGGCTCGACCCGGCCTGTTGTGCCTCGCGTGGCGCAGAGCACTTGCCCACGATCGTATCATTTCGTTGGTGCCGAATAGCCGCTGCGATCCGGTCACTCCGACTGCAATCATACGGTTGTCCTTTCGTGCCGATTTGTTTCTCTATGCGAATAACAGGCCATCTTCACCACGAAACGCCATGTCACGGGCATTGACCCAAAGTAACTGGGATGGGGCTTGCTCTAAGGAGCTCCCACTTTTCGGGTTTGCTACATTCCCCACTCGACACGTAGGTTTCCGTCCGCTATCCTCGTCTTGGAGGCCGTTCGCATGCCGTTCATAATCCGTGAAGACCTGCTGATCCCGGACGAGTTGATCGAGATTCGGTGCTCCAGATCCGGAGGACCCGGCGGTCAAAACGTCAACAAGGTCAGTTCACGTGTCGAGCTGTTGTTCGATCTGGCCCGCTGGAGCGATCTGGCGGAAGAGGCTCGAGAACGCCTCCTGGCCAGGGAGCACCGGCGAGTGTCCAAAGACGGAATTCTGCGGATCGTCTGTCAGATCTACCGTGACCAGACGAGAAACCGTGAGGGGTGCCTGGAGCGTCTTCGAGAACTGATTCTCGCGTCTCTGACAAAACCCGTTCCTCGCAGACCGACGAGACCGGGAAGGGCCGCCCGTCAGCGTCGAATCGACGGCAAGCGACACCGGAGTCACACGAAACGTCTACGAACAGGACCCTCGAAAGACGCCGAGTGATCGAGAATTGCCCATTTCCGCAATCTGGCCGCAGCCTGAGATCTCCAGACTTCTCGAAGAGCTTTGAGATAGATCACGTACGGATCGAAGGCGAGCCAACGCAAGACGGGTCGCGCATCACGCCCGAAGGCTCATCGCGCCTACGATATAGCTTTTCTGCGAGGGTCTGGCTAGACCTTCGCCGAAAAGCTAGCGGCACCTACCTCAAATGTGACATAACGCAAGGCAAGCCCCAGACCAGGAACCAAGGAAGACCATGGTGCCCGAAGCTGGCCATGCCGATGTCGGACCTTTTCGGCTAAGGTCGAGCTAAAATGCCGCGCATAAACGAACTCCTCGAACCTGATGTCCGAGGAGTTCGCGCGCGTGTTACTTCTGCAAGAGACCAGCAGAACGCTTTATCTGGTGGTAGAGCCACCAAGGTGCCGATTCAGAGCTTCCTTCCCCCCCGTCATCCTCTGCTTGATTTGCGTCCAAGTCTCAGACAGAGAATTCGGGCCGGCCGGGTCCGGGGCCGGGTCCTTCGATGACGATACGGTCGTTACCGTCGACGACGGCTTAGCTCCAAGAACGGAGTCGATCTTGAGCGCGATCTTCTCCATCGTCTCAAAGATGGACTTTGCCATGGGAAGGTCTCGTGCGTTGATGAACAGGGAGCTCGTTGCGGAGTAGAACTCGGTAAACTTCGCCTCCAGCAACATCCCTGCGTTGTTGTGCTGACCTGCATGGACACACAAGATTACAGCTTCCTGCGAAAGCCTCGTGAGATCTTGTGCCACGTCCGTCAGATCGAAAGCAGGATTTGGGGCCGATGTGGTGGGGCTTTGAGAAGGATTGGACTTCAGAGAAGACTTGGGAATTGGGTACGCCATAGGGGGGGTGGGATCGTCCGGCTTGGGCGTCGCACTTGGCGCCGGAGGGAGGTCGTGATTCGGGTCTGCGGGCAAACCGATTGGAGACGACGCAACGGCCGGAGCTTTGGCATCGAGTGAAGACCCGGTCCCGGCCCAGGCTTCAGGCGAGAAGATCAGAACCATTCCCACAAAGCAAGGCAACAGAGAACTGGAACTGGGCCTCAACATGATGACGACCTCCAGGGATCATTCGGGTGAGACCGATCGGTTGGCCATCGGTCTCGCGAGTGATTGACGGCGTATCGCAAGCATTGTCCGTGCCAACCTGTCGAAGGCCTCTTTGGGCCGTGATCCCGCACCGCAGTGTTGCCGAACGGCCACTCCGCCATACCCGATGGGACATGCGTTGTAATAAACCATGCCCGATGAGACATGCCGTGGAAGAGATTCGAGCTTGAAGTGGACCACTCGCTGCGGCTCATCCGTGAATCTCCCCACCTTTGTCCCCTGATCACGAACAGGCACAGGCGTGCAGTGTTGCATCCGTTCCCATACTCCATCGTGTTCCTGGAGACGGAGTCAGGGTTGATGATTGCTACTGTCGCACACGCCAAGCGTCGATTCGGATACTGGCGTCGGCGCCGGGCATAGAAGTCTGGAAGGGTTCGCGTTGGCTGGTTCTGGTGTCCGGAGCAGAGTCTCTTGCCAGGTTTGAGTATCGCGATGAGCAGGAGGCGCCTGCTGGCTTGTCCTTCGTACCTGGAGTTGCTGGCCGGCTGCCCCTTTGTGCGAGTGGCATGAGCCTGGATACTGAGCTATTATGGAGTGATTTCAGGAAGGAGGGGTCCATGAGGATCGAGTCTCGGGTTGCCATGTGGGTGGTCGTGGCTCTGGCCGGCGTCTGTGTCGTCCGAGCCGATGAGTCGAGGCCGAGGGGACGGGACGTTCTCTTCCAGGTCTCCACGATCGACGCGGCGCTGGAGGGGCTCTACGACGGAGTGATGCCGATCTTGGAGCTCGGCCGCCACGGAGATTTCGGGCTGGGCACGTTCGACCAGCTCGACGGGGAAATGATCGCAATCGACGGCCATTTCTTCCGGTCCCGGTCGGACGGCAAGGTCTTACCCGTGGGCCCCGAGGTCACGACACCGTTCGCGGTGGTCACGACATTCCACCCGGAAAAGACGGTGGCCGTCGGGCAGGAGACCTCGCTCGCCTCGCTTCAGAGACGGCTCGACGCCGAGCTCCCATCTATGAACATCTTCCACGCGATCCGTCTGGACGGCACCTTCGCGAGCGTCAAGGTCCGAAGCGTCCCCCGTCAGAAGAAGCCGTATCCCAGGCTCACGGCCGTGGTCGACCGCCAACCGGTCAACACCTATTCGGGCGTGCGAGGAACTCTCCTCGGGTTTCGTTGCCCCTATTTCGTCAAGGGCGCGAACGTGCCCGGCTACCATCTCCACTTCATCTCCGACGACAGGACCAGAGGAGGCCACGTTCTCGATCTCGTCGTGAGCCAGGGCACACTCGCGACCGAGTCGATCACGGACTTCTCGCTGAGGCTTCCCAACACCCCCGTTTTCCTGAAAGCCAACTTCCAGAAGGACCTGAGCCGGGAGCTCGAGAAGGTGGAGAAGGGGAAGTGACGGATCGTCAGTCCGTAGGTGTCGCGGCAATGACACGAACGGAGTGACGACCCGATCCGCGAGCTCCGACAGAGCCGAAGACAAGGAGTCCTTGGCTTTGAGTTGACATGAAGTGTCAATAGATTTGGGAATAATACGGCAACTGCTCGGGAAACCGCTGTCCGCCGCTTCCGTACCAGGCGATGAGGTGTTTGATCGTTTCCGCGGCCTTTGTTTTCGCCGCCCGGTCGGAGTTGAAGGCCTGATGCGGCTGGACATAGATGTTGGCACTTCGGTCCAGCGATTTTTCGATCATCGTCACGGCCGCGCCCTGATCGGCGCCCAGGTCGGCTCCCTCTGTCACGCCGCCCTGGAGAGCCTTGGCCAACACCGCCTCGTCGCTGAAGACGTCAAGACCGATGCCCCGGATCCTCCCCTCCGAATATTGCTCCCACAAAACCGATTCAGGGGCGATTTCCCCCCTCGAGACATTGACGAAGATCAATCCGGATTTGGCTCGTGAAAGGTATTCCCTCGAGAAGTAGCCCACATTGCAGAAGGGGCTGCTCTGGTTTCGGGTGAGGTTCATGGCGTTCACCATGATGTCGCTCGTTCCGACAGCCTCTTCTTTCGACACGAATCTGACCTTGCCCTCGTACTGCTCGTTCAACAGCTCTCGTCGCAGATCGACCCCTTGGACGCACAGCCCGTTCGCTTCCGCGAGTTCGCAGATCCTCCGGCCAATCTTGCCGACGCCAAAAACCGTGACGATCCGATTCCAGTCGAACTCCATGAACGCCCTGGACTTGTTCCTTTCAAAGGTGGCCGTATTCTTCGTGTAGTGGTTCAGCTCTCCCGCGGCGGCGTAGATGAACTTCATCGCCGTTTGAGCCACCGCGTTCACGCAGTATTCCCGCAGGGACACGATGTTCGCCCTGGCCGCCAGATGCTCGAGGTGGTCGTACCCGGCACTCCGCGTCACGATGCTTTTCTTGTCCCCGTCGAGATAGCTGTCCGGCAGGACAGAGTGGGTCTTGGTCGTGATGATCGCCGGAAGAACCGCTTTCGGGTGGGCTTTCAGGAAGTCCTGAACCGTTTCGGGCGTCATGAAATGACGCAACCCTTCCGGCAGTTCCTTCCTGCGCTGGGCCTCTGCCGTTTCCTCCTCGAGGTGTCGCGCCTCCAGACCCAGGGCCTCGAAATGCATCAGATCATATTCGTTCATCTGATGAAGCTCCACATGGCGCCTCGGTTCCATCTGCTCCGCTCCCGGACTTTGTCGTCAGGATGGCCACGCCGAGAGTATGCCTTCCCCAGACATCGACGTCAACATCGTATCCGGAGACTCTGGCTGTGATGCCCCGACCGCCCCGCCATCGTCCGTGCGACCAAGGCCGCTGGACGAAGGGCTCCCTCGACAGAAGGCTCGAAGGGACTGTATGATAGCTTCGCGTCGTGGGTGGACGAGCCTCTGCGAGAACCGGCTCGGGCCGGGACGAGGAGTTCGGACAAACCTTGATGCGTCGCGATTCCAGAACGCGTCAGCTCACGATGGCTGCGCTGCTCATCGCAACCGGCGTCGTACTCCCGATCGGCTTTCACTGCGCGGGGCTCGCGGGCAAGGTCTTTCTGCCGATGCACCTGCCCGTGGCGATTGCAGGCCTGCTCGTCGGATGGCGTGTCGCTCTCGCCGTCGGATTCCTCACTCCGCTTCTTAGCGCTCTCCTCACGGGCATGCCCCCGCTCGCTCCGGTGCCGATCGCTTTCGTGATGGCGCTCGAGCTCTCAGCCTACTCTGTCACAGTCGCTCTGCTCCATGGAGCGGGCCGACGTTCCCCCGTGCTGGCAATCGCGGGGGGTATCGTAGCCGGGCGGATCATATCGGGGCTCGTGTACTCGGTTCTCGCTCGAGCGTTCGGCTTCGAGCTCGATCCCGTCGCCGCGGTCATAGGAACCCTCGTGGTCGGCTGGCCTGGTCTGATCGCCCAGGTTTCACTTGCGCCCGCGCTCTTCCGCGCTCTCGACTGCTGGGAGGTCTTCGATGACCGCTGCTCGACCTGATTGGGAGCGCTTCTTTGACGACTTGGCCGAGCGCTGGGATACCATCGCCAGGCACGACCCTTCCGTTCTCGAGGAGCTCCTCACTTCGGTTGCTCTGCAGGCCGGCGAACGGGTTCTCGACGTCGGGACCGGCACGGGCATCCTGATACCGTGGATTCTTCGCGCCGTCGGAGAGTCGGGCACTCTCGTCGCGTGCGACCTCTCGTCACGGATGCTCGAGAAGGCCCGACTCAAACACCCGTCCGGGGTTGTGCGCTTCGTCCACTCGTCCGTGGAGGGCCTCGCGCGGACCGAGAAGGACCCGTTCGATGCGATCCTCTGTTACAGCGTGCTTCCACACTTCGCCGACCCGATCCGCACGCTCACACTGCTCGCCTCGTGCTTGGCCCGGGGCGGACGGCTGGCAGTGTTTCACTCACAGTCGCGCGAGGCGATCAACGCCCTGCATCGTGAGACAGGCGGACCCGTCTGTCGCGACCACCTACCTCCGGCCAAGGAGATAGCGACCCATCTCGTCAGCCTTGGCCTCGACATCCCGGCCGTCCATGACCACGATCGTTCGTGGCTCGTGATCGGACGACGGCCACTGGTCTAGCGGCCTTGCGGACAAGTCCCGAGACTCACTCTCGGATCTGGCCGTGTCCCCGGATCACGTACTTCTTGGTGGTCAGATCCTCGAGGCCCATGGGCCCGCGAGAGTGGAGTTTTCCGGTCGAGATTCCCACCTCGGCTCCGAAACCGAACTGGTAACCATCGGTGAACCGCGTGGACGCGTTTACATACACACAGGCAGCGTCGACCTCGGACTGAAAGCGATCGGCTCGATCCAGGTCGCGGGTCACGATGGCCTCCGAGTGGTTGGTGCCGAAACGCGCGATATGTTCGAGGGCTTCGTCCAGATTCGAGACGACCTTCACCGAAAGGATCAGGTCCAAATACTCGGTGGCGTAGTCGCTGTCGGTGGCTTCCTTCATGCCGGGCCAGTGAGCGCGACAGCGGGGGCAGCCACGCATTTCGACCCCCCGCTCGGTCAGTTCCCGAGCCACCTTGGGCAGGAACTCCCCAGCCACCGACTCATGGACCAGGAGAGTCTCCATCGCGTTGCAGGTAGCGGGCCGGGAGACCTTCGCGTTGACCGCGATCCTCGTCGCCATCTCGAGATCCGCTCCATCGTCCACGTAGGTGTGGCAGATTCCCTTGTACTGGCGAATGACCGGTATCCTGCTCTCCGCCACCACAGCCCGGATGAGCGCCTCTCCGCCACGCGGGATGATGACGTCCACCGATTCGTCCTGTTGGAGTAACGCGCTGACCGCGGCGCGATCCGGAGAGTCGATGAACTCCATGAAACCTTCCGGAAGACCGTGCGCAAGCCCGATTCGAGACATGAGCTCCACCAAGGCCCGGTTGGTCTCCAGGCCGTCGGAGCCCCCTTTCAGGATGCAGGCGTTTCCCGATTTCAGACAGAGAGCCGCAGCCTCGACCGTGACGTTGGGGCGAGCCTCGTAGATGATCCCCACCACACCCAGGGGGACCCTGACCAGACCGATCGAAAGACCGTTGGGTCGATTCCAGACCCGCACGGTCTCGCCCACGGGGTCGGGCAGACCAGCCACGGCGCCAAGGGACGACGCCATCTCGAGAAGACGCTTCGGGTCGAGTGCCAGCCGGTCGAGGAACGCCTTGTTCATCCCGCGCTCCCGGGCCCGTTCCATGTCCCGCGCGTTGGCGGCCAGGACCGACCGTGGGGCGTCTGCTCGCTCGTCGCCCTGTGTCTGAGCCTCGGCGATGAGCGCGTCGGCTATGCTTCGCAGAACCTTCTCCTTGAGCATCGATCCGGCGTGGGCCAACCCACGGGAAGCCTGGCGTGCGCGGCGGGCCTGGAGAGCCACTCGTTCTGTGATATTCATGATCGCTCCTTGGTCACTATCTGAGACCGGCTGACAACCATATTGTCTCGGTGCACGACCTCGTCGAAGTCTTTTCTTCCGAGAATGCGTTCGATGTCGGACGATCGGGCTCCTTGGATGCGGCGCACGTCGACGGCCGAGTAGTTGGAGAGCCCACGCGCCACCTCCTGGTTGTCCGGCCCCAGGATGCCCACCAGATCGCCCATCGCGAACTCGCCCTCTGCTCCGATGACACCGGAGGGCAACAGACTCTTCTTGCCCTGCTGCAGAGCTCTCGCCGCGCCCTCATCGACCAGGATACGCCCCCGGGGACGAGGGGCAAAGGCCATCCAGTGCTTCTTCGGGGAGAGCTGCTGCTGTTTCGGAATGAACACGGTCCCCAGATCCTCGCCCGCCAGGATCCTCGGGACGATGCCTCGCACTTTTCCGCAGGCGATGACAGCGGGCACCCCCAGAGCCATCGCCTTGCTGGCAGCGGCCAGCTTGGTGGCGATACCGCCGGTCCCGACGCCTTTGCCCGCGCCGGTGGCCAGGGAGGTGAACTCGGGGGCCCCCTCCGACAGGGTCGGTATACGGGTCGCCGTCGGATCCCGCTTGGGGTCCGAGGTGAAGATGCCATCCACGTCGGAGAGCAGGAGCAAGAGGTCGGCGCCCACCAGATTGATGACCAAGCTCGAGAGATTGTCGTTGTCCCCCAGCTTGATCTCATCCACGGAGACGGTGTCGTTTTCGTTGATGATCGGCAGAATTCCACGCTTCAAGAGCGCGAGGACGGTGTTTCGCGCATTGAGAAAGCGTTGTCGCCGTCGGCAGTCGTCCGCGGTCAGGAGCAGCTGACCGATCCGAATGCCACGGGCATCGAAAAGCGCCTTGTACCGTGCCATCAGCTCGATCTGACCCACGGCCGCGCAGGCCTGTTTCTCCGGAAGGAGTCTCGGGCGGGAACGGTGACCGAGCCCGATCATTCCGGAGAGGATCGCTCCCGAGGAAACGAGCGAGACCCGATGGCCCTGGGCGAGGAGATCGGCCACCGACTGGACCAGATCGAGAAAGACCGAACCATCGAACTCAGCCGGACAATCGGCGCCGACGTTTCGAGCGAGGACGGCCGTACCGACCTTGATGACCAGGTTCTTGCAGCGAGACAGCGAGGAACGGAAAGAGACGGTCTCGGTCACTGTTCACCTCCACGGAACGGGGAAGACGTCACCTCGATCGAATCCCGAGGTCGAATCCCCACGGCGAACGGGGATTATATCCGGTGCAAGGAACGGATGCAGAAGAAAACGTTGACGTATCGTTTTGGGACAATACGACAAAAGCAACGTTCCGCCCCTACGCTCCCGCATCACCAAGGGGCCTTGGCACGATGACGCAAGCAGTCGCCAACAGCAGGCCAGCGTCAAGTAAGGAGAAGAGCCACACGCACCGATCTTGCGCTGTAGTGTTGGATCCGACAGCGCTGGAGCCGACAGCGCTCAATGGCTCATGTAGTCGTACCGGAAATCGGTCGCGGGGAGGAAGGTTTCTTTGATCGTGCGAGGGGAGGTCCAACGAAGGAGGTTCGTCAGACCGCCCGCCTTGTCGTTGGTCCCTGAGGCCCTGGCCCCGCCAAAGGGCTGCATGCCCACCATCGCTCCGGTCGGCTTGTCGTTGCAGTAGAAGTTGCCCGCCGCATAGCGCAAGACCTGACACGCCTTGACCATGGCCGCTCGGTCGCTCGAGAAGACCGCGCCGGTGAGCGCGTAGGGGGACGTCTTGTCACACAGCTCGAGGGTCTCGAGGTAGTCTTGGTCCTCGTAGACATAGAGAGTCACCACAGGGCCGAAGATCTCCTCTTCCATGGTCGCGAAATGCGGATCAGAGGTCACCAGGATCGTCGGTTCGACGAAGTATCCTTTGCTCTTGTCCCCATTCCCACCGGTGAGGATCTCGACCGCAGGGCTCTTCTTGGCTCGCTCGAGGTATCCCATGATCGAATCGTAGGCCCGTTCGTCGATGACGGCGTTGACGAAGTTGTCGAAGTCCCGGACGTCTCCCGTGTGGATGTTCGAGACCATCTCGACCAGAAGGCTTCGGATTTCCGGCCAGAGGGATCGAGGAATGTAGCCGCGGGACGAGGCCGAGCACTTCTGTCCCTGGTATTCGAACGATCCCCGCATGAAGGCTGTGGCCACCTCTCGGGGATCCGCTGACGCGTGGACGAAGATGAAGTTCTTGCCGCCGGTCTCACCCACGAGCCTCGGATAGGATCGGTAGCCCTTGAGATTGTCCGCGAGCTTCTTCCAGATGTGGTTGAACGTGCCGTTCGATCCTGTGAAGTGGACGCCGCCCAGGTCCGGATGAACCACCGCCGTGTCGCCGACGACCGCCCCTGAACCGGGTACGAAGTTGACGACCCCGTCCGGAAGTCCGGCTTCGTGGTAGACCTTCATCAGGTAGTAGTTCGAGAGCAACGAAGTGGTGGCCGGTTTCCAGACGACCGTGTTGCCCATCAGGACCACCGACATGCTCAGGTTGGAGGCGATGGCCGTGAAGTTGAAAGGAGACACGGTCAGGACGAACCCTTCCAACGGTCGATACTCCAACCAGTTGAGCTGTTCGATCGTCGATCGGGGTTGCGTACCATAGATCTGAGTCACGAAGTGGGCGTTGTACCGAAAGTAGTCGATCGCCTCGCAAGCCGCGTCGATCTCGGCCTGGAAGGCGTTCTTGCTCTGACCGAGCATCGTCGCCGCGTTGACGACATACCGGTCCTTCTTGGCGAGGAGCTCCGCGGCCTTGAGCTGGATGGCCATGCGTTCGTTCCAGGACATGGTCATCCAGTCCCTCTTGGCTTCGAGCGCCGCCTCGATCGCCAGACGGACCTCTCGTTCGGTGGCCATGTGGCAGGTCGCGAGGACATGGCCATGATCGTGAGGCATCACGACGTTCTGGATTTTCCCTGTCCGAACCTCTTTTCCTCCGATGATCAGCGGTATCTCGATCCTGTTGGAGGCCTGCCGTTTCAACTCGGCTTCGAGTGCGTTCCGCTCAGGGGTGCCGGACAGATAACTTTTGATAGGCTCATTCTGAGGAATTTCGACCTTCAAAAGGGCGTTATTCATGGTGTCTCCAAGCTCTGAACACAGCGAATGACGGGGCCGCGGGAGTTTGCTGGATCAGGGAGCACGATCGGATCAGTCGAAAACGATTCCCTGGGCCAGAGCGATCTCACCGCTCCAGTTGATCGTGCTGCTCTGGCGCCGCATGTAAGCCTTCCAGGCGTCGGAACCGCTCTCTCTCCCGCCGCCGGTGTCCTTTTCGCCTCCGAAGGCGAGCCCTATCTCGGCCCCGCTCGTTCCCGCGTTGACGTTCGCGATCCCACAGTCGCTTCCCACCGCGCTGAGGAAGGTCTCCGCCTCGAGGAGGTTATTGGTGAAAATCGAGGAGCTGAGCCCCTGGGGCACGCCGTTCTGCAGTGCCACAGCGTGGGCAACGTCTCCCTCGTAGCTCATGAGATAGAGAAGCGGAGCAAAGGTCTCGTCTTTGACGATGTCGAGATTGCCGGCAACCTCTGCAACCGCTGGTGTCACATAGCAGCCGCCTTCGTACCCCGCACCGTCCAGGACACGACCGCCCCACGTGACCGATCCGCCTTCGCGCTTCACCCGCTCGATCGCTGCCTGCATCGAGCGGACAGAGTTCGCGTTCACGAGAGGGCCCATGAGTATGGCGTCATCGAGCGGACTGCCGACCGTGACTTTCTTGTACGCGGCGAGGAGCCGGTCACGGAAACGGTCATAGATCGACTTGTCCACGATCACTCTACGGGTCGTCGTGCAGCGCTGACCAGCGGTCCCGATGGCGCCGAACAAGACCGCCTTGGTGGCCAGGTCGAGATCTGCGTTCTTCGTGACGATGACGGCGTTGTTGCCGCCCAACTCGAGGATCGTGCGACCGAGCCGGTGCCCGACCTTTTCGCCGATGTGCCGTCCGATCAAGGTCGATCCGGTGTAGCTGATGAGCGGAATCCGATGGTCGTCCAGGAGCAGCTCGCCGACCTCGGAGCCCTTTCCCGTGAACAGCGTGGCCACACCGGCGGGCATGCCGTTCCGGCGAAGGACTCTCTCGATGATCTTCTGACACGCGATCCCGGTGAGGGGAGTCGGGCTGGCCGGCTTCCAGACGACTGTGTCGCCGCAGATGAGCGCCAGAGCCGTGTTCCAGCTCCAGACCGCCACGGGGAAGTTGAAGGCGGTGATGACCCCCACGACCCCGAGAGGGTGCCACTGCTCGTACATCCTGTGGTGAGCCCTTTCGCTATGAGTCTGGACACCATGGAGCATACGCGACTGCCCGCAGGCCATGTCGCAGATGTCGATCATCTCCTGCACTTCTCCGAGGCCTTCCCGGAGGCACTTTCCCATCTCCATCGTCACCAGGCGTCCGAGCGGCTCCTTGAGGCGTCTGAGCTCGTCGCCGAGCTGACGCACGATCTCTCCTCGATGCGGGGCAGGGACCTCACGCCATTGGGCGAAGGCCGAAACGGACGAAGCGATGACTCGCTCGTAATCGGCCTTGTTGCCCTGGCGAACGCGGGCCAGCGTGCTGCCGTCGATCGGGCTGATCACCGGCACCTCGGCTCCCCCCGCGGTCCACGAATCCCCGTCGAAGACCCCGGCATTTGCGTCGCTCAGTTCAAGCGCCCCGAAGACTTTTTCCCTTTGCCCGTGGTTCACCGTTCGATTCCTCCCTCGCTAAAGAGGTCTTTCTAGACCCTCGACATGCTCTCCGAAGGCTTCCTGGAAACTCGTCCTCGCTCGTCTGATCAGCTTTCAGAAGGAAGATGGAGTGCCCCGCCAGACTGAGTATCCGTAGCAGACGCTACCACGCTCGACTCTCTCGACGCAAGGAATGTCAAAATTCAACAACTTTGAAAGGAGCTCGTGCATATCTTCTTCGACCCGATCCGTTGGTCCTGAGTCAGTCGCTGTCGGTCCGGAGATGTCATGAACGCTGAGCACAACGAACCCTCCCAGAGGTTGAGCTGCGCGCGGTTCTTCCAGATCGTCGCGGACGAGCTCTTCCGGAAAGGGTTCGTCGACCAATCGGAGAACCTCATTCTCCAGCGGCTGAGCCGTTTCCTCCGACTCGAACCGTCGGTTGCCTTGGCTGTGGCGCGGGCCGCGCAGCAGAAAGCTCGACCCGGACGGGAGACCGAGACCGGATCGATGAAACCGGCTTTCGTCTACGAGCGGATCATGACGATGGTCCTCGCCCATGGCACTCCGGGAGATCGAGAAAACCAGATGCTCAAGGCGATCCGTCTGTTGACCGCGATTCCTGACTCGCTTCATGACATGCTGATTGAGAGGAGACGGTCGAGCATAGGGTCAGGGCTCAATCGAGCTGCCGTTCCCGATCGGAGGACGCGACGCTCCCCCACCGCGTCGAGGGCCGGATCCACTTCATCCATCGAGCCGCCCGCGGCCTGCATCTCTTTTCTCAACCAGGCCGTACAGCTCGCCAAACAGGGGCAGCTCGATCAAGCCGAGCAGGCGTTCTGTTCGGCCATTGCCGAGCGTCCCAGGCCGGATCGCTTCCTGGAGCTCTACCGGAACGCCCTGAACACATGCCTGGATGCGGCCATCGGTGTCGACGATCCCGATACCACGCTCAAGGTCATCGAGATGGCCCAGCGACTCGCGGCGCTCTCCTCCCAACAACTTTTCCGATGGGCGAGCGTGGGGGAACTTCTGTACCGTTCCGTCGGATTCTTGGCCGAGAAGGAGCGATTGAACGATTACGCCAGACTTCTGGCCCAGTTCAACCTGGCCGGGAAGGAGTTCTCCGAACAGCTCGCGTCCATCCGGGCACGAAACCTGGGGACCGCCATATCTCTTGGGCTCCGACACGGCCATCTCGAGCACGTGTTCGCGTGGCATCAGACCCTGGGCGACCTCGGCGCATTCCTCGCCAACGAGACGGTCCCCACGGAGCAGGCGATCGCAATGGCCGCGACGATCCAGGCGCTCGAGGGCCGTGAGCTAACCGATCCCGCGCGATACGAACGCATCAGGAAAAGCTTCCGGTTCATCATCAAAGAACGTTCGGCAATCCGCAAGGTGGCCAAAGCCTTTGCCGATTGTTTCGAGTCCTGGGCTCGCGGACTCCTCCGTCCGACCGATCGGTCGGATTTCATCCAGCTCCTCTCCGAGGTCCAGACGACGATGCGGAGATTCCCGGGCGACGAGGAGATCGGCGGGATTTTCGCCCGAAGCCTCGTGAAGCTCGCGGTCGATTGGACGGAGTCCCGGGAGACCGAAAGAAAGAACCGGGGCTTGTTCTTGAGTCTCTTCAGGATGAGCTCGCGGAAGCCGGACCTCGTTCTCGAAGAGATCCGACTCTCGATGCGGGTCGTGGTGCTTGCCTGTCCTTACTCTGATCGCGTCGCGAATGCGCGCCGTCGGTTCGAGGGGCTCACCGGGTTCAAGCTCACCACGAACGCGGACAGACGCACAGCTCCCTCGGTGTCCAGACTCGTCGGAGCGAGCGCCTCGTGACGAGAGCGCTCTACAACGACTTCAGGAACTCCACGAGATCCCGACGATCGTTGTCGTTCTGAACCACCCACGGATGGGGCGGATGTTTGGTGAAGGGCTTCTTGTAGATCGGGCTCCCCGGAACAAGTCGGGCAGGGTTGACCAGGTCGTCGAGAGTGGCGCACGACTGGTCATGAAGGTATTGTCCTGTGGCGTAAATCGAGAGCAGCGGCGCGGTTCGAATTCCGCCCGTCTCGGTCATGCGCTTGGTGGGTGGGCCGTTCGATCCCATGGCGTCGAACGGGAAGACCCTCTGGTTGGTGTAATAGCCCAGAGCCGGCGAGTGGCACAGATGGCACTTTTGCGCCTCGAACACCTTGCTCCCCCGCTCCGCGCGAACCCGGTCGACGTTGGGGTTCTTGATCGGCTTGAGCGCGCTCAGATAGCAGCACAGGGCGATGGAAATCTTGAGCGGTCCCATGTACGGGGCGCCCTGCATGAGCCACGCGTTGGAGTGTCGCTGGTACTCCGGCATGGCCAGGCCTCCCGATGACCAGAAGCGAAGACCGTGCATTCCTCGGGCGAGCATGATGGCCGTCGGATTCTCGATCCCATCCGGAAAGTAGCGGAACGACAGATCAGAGGTTCCGGCCGGCCAGCGCATGCACTGCTTGTGCATGTCCTCCGGCAGGTTCGAGGCCATCCCGATCAGCTTGCCAAACTGGAGATCGTTGGACGGCAGCCCTGGCGTGATCTTGCCCGTGGCCGGGTCTCGGCCGGTGTGGCAAAAGGCGCACGAGTAACCCACCCGGTACTCACCGTCGAGCCCCTTGATCATCCGAACCCCGACGACCAGCGTGGGCCGGGAGAAGCGGTCCGCGTCTCCTTCGTCCACCGCCACCTCGCTCCGCGGGAGGAATCCGTATTTCTTCCACTTCTCCGTGTCGACCGCGATCTTCGCGCGCGGAATCCTGACCTCTGACGAGACATCCTCGTTCTGCTGGGTCCAACCGTAGAAGATGGCTTGCCCGAGCTTGACCCGTTCCTCCTGACCCAGGACGGTGAACGGGATGCCATTGGAGGGCCTCGGGTTCTTGGCAACCGGCCGGTAGTACCGGTTGGGCATCTTCTCGGTTCTGATGTAGTCCCAACGCATCACCGTGACGTCTCCGGAGGTGGCGTGCTCAGGGACCGTGAACTGGATTTCCGTGTCGGTCCACTTGGTGACCTCGGCCTTGGGCACCGCCTCGGTCAGGTTCACGGCCACGCCGTTGAACCCCTGAGAGTCCCCGAAACCGCTTCCCTTGACGGTCACCAAAGTGCCGGGAGTACCCTTCGTGGGGGAGACGCTCGTGATCACGGGATCCTTGTCCCCGGAAGGGACGAGCTCGTTCTCGTACACCTTCAGGATGGCGTCTCCGACCTTGTGCACGTCCGCCGGAATGGCCACTTTGACCATGGCCTGCGGAATGACCGGGTTGAGCAGCGCGTGAACCCTACGGTACGCGTAGAAACCCAATGCTCCGAACGCGAGGAGTCCAACCAGCAGGATCTTTCGCCAGTAGTTGCGCAAGGCCTTCACAGATACTCCACCTCACTCGTTTCGAATGATCCCGTTTCAAAGGGCCCCTCTCGGACTCCACTCGCATCTGTCAATGTGGAACGATCGCGATGCCCTCGACCTCGACAAGCCAGTCTGGCCGGCACACACCCGCCACCACGGTGGTGTTGGGCAGGTCTCCGGGCCAGGACCGCTCTCCCAAGACCTTCTTGAAGGCCGCAAGAGAGTCCGCCGACTTGAGATAGCTGATGAGCGAGACCAGGTTGTCGACCGAGGCCCCCTGGGCATCGAGGAGCGTCTCGATGTTCTCGCAGGTCTTGCGGACCTGGTTCTCCACGTCTCCGATGTGGACGACCTCGCCCGTGGTGTCGATGCTGGCGGTCCCGGAAATGAAGAGGACCGTGGATCGGGGGCTTGCGAGCTTGAGCCCGCGAGAAAAGGCCGAACCGTACGCCGGAGCCTCGTTCATCGTCTTGGCGTGCATGGTGGCGATCTCCACCGGGGTCTTGCTCTGGTACGCGTACAGATCCATGGCGCACGAAAGGGCCGATGGATACGGGATGCCCGCGATGCCGGTACTGGCCGGGAGCCTGGAGACCTGCCGGGCTTTGTAGAGCGTATTGCGGACGTCATTGAAGTCAGAGTAGTCTCGATCGATGTCGGACAGCCAGAACCAGGTGCGCAAGACGTCCTTCCAGGAGACTCTGGCCTCCGCAAGGGCGTCATCCGCGTTTCTGAACATGGCCTCTGCCTGGCTCGTGAACGACTCGACCGGGGTCTGCCCCTCCTTGACCGCGGTGATGTTCGCCACGCAGACGTGTCGCGTATCGCCGAAGGTCAATGTCCGGATCGATCCGTTCTGGAAACGGGTTTTGATCGAATCCGTGGCGAGCGCCTCGTGTCCCGTGGGAACCAGCGCCCATGCCTGGAGCGCGCAGAGTTGCCCAGGGGAACAGGGGGGCTGCTGGATGAACGAAGTCGCGGGAAGGAACGACGTGCCGGACCTGAGATCCCGGTAGACGTCCTTCCTGATTCGGGCGACGAGAGCGAAATGTCGATCGATATCGGAGAGGAAAAGCCTCTCGGACAGGACAACGCCCAGGGAGGCTCCCTCCGCCAGGAGCGCCTTCTCCAGATTGGCGTACATGGAGCGAATCTGGGTCTGGACGTCCGGTGGGTTTCCAGTGAACGGATCCGGGGCGCACGCGAGGTACAGCTCGATGAGACCCTGGGCTTCTACCCGGGTGATCGTGCAGGAGGGTCCAAGAGGACGCCTCGTGATCGGCATCACGGGCCTGTTCGCGTTCGCTCGGGTCAAGTCGACTCCTCCCTCACCGGATGGTCCCGGCGGCCTTGATCAAGGGGAAGGCGATCGCCTCGATCCGCATCCGCGCTTCGGCCATGCTCGGGCTGGCTTTTACATGAGTGCCGGAAAGGATATCCTCATCACCAGCGGTTCGTCAAGTGGCTTTGGATCGGCTCTCCCACGGTGCCGCAGCCAGCCGGCCGCGCGTTCGGAAACCGAAACGAACCACCGATCCGTCGATTTCGAAGATCGGCTGTCGGCCGGGGCAAGGACCGGTATCAAGGGACCGGTATCAGACGTCGATGGTTCGTCCCAGCGGGACGGCCAGCGTGGCCAGTTCCTTCATCAGAGTGGCGAACTGGTCGGTCCCCATCGACTGCTGGCCATCGCACCAGGCCGACTCCGGGCGGGGATGGACCTCTATCAGGAGGCCGTCGCCACCCACGGCCAGCGCCGCCTTTGACAGCGGGGCGATGTACTGGCGGTATCCCGTGCCGTGGGAAGGGTCGATGAGGATCGGGAGATGGGACAAGGATTTCACGACGGGAACACAGGCCAAGTCGAGAATGTTGCGGGTGGCCACGTCGAACCCGACGATCCCCCGTTCGCACAGGATCACGTTGGGATTCCCGTTGGACAGAACGTACTCGGCGGCCAGCAAAAATTCGCTGACTTTGGCGGACATTCCCCTCTTGAGAAGCACAGGCTTCTTGGTCCGACCGATCTTGCGGAGAAGGGCGTAGTTGGCCATGTTACGAGAGCCGATCTGGAGGATGTCCGCGTATTCGGCGACCAGCCCGATGTCGGCCGTATCCATGACCTCGGTGCAGATCTTCAGACCGGTCTCTTCACGCGCCCGTGCCAGCAGCTTGAGCCCCTGCTTTCCGAGCCCCTGGAACGCGTAGGGACTCGTCCTCGGCTTGAAGGCCCCTCCCCGAAGGATCTTCGCCCCCCCCTTGCGCACAAGACGAGCGGTCTCGAGGAGAACGTCCTCGTTCTCGACCGCGCAAGGACCCGCGATGACCACGAACTCTTGGCCTCCGACCTTGACTCCATCCACGTCGACAACGGTCGATTCAGGGTGGCACTCCCTGGAGGCGAGGGGGAACTGCGTCGAGGAGTGGACCACCTTCTCGACACCGGGCAGATCTTCAAGCGGAGGGGCGGTCAAGGGCGACCTGGAATTGTTCATGCCCACGATGCGCGTCGTGGGCTCGTTCACCACGAAAGGATCCCAGCCGCTGCGCTTGAGCGTCTCGACGATGCGTCTGAGCTGTTGCTTGGTGGCGCTCGAACTTACCAATATGGTCATGCGTGGCCTCCACCGGTCGTATGCTCACCGAAGGAGCCGATGTCCTGGAGAGGATACCGCATTATAATCGATCGGACAAAATCTTCGCCAGATTCATGTCCAATGATGACGGGCCGGTCCAGACAGTCGGCGATAGAACGTGGGCAGAAGCTTCTGGGTGCCGCTCACGGACACGGAGTACGCCATGGCCACGACGCTTGCGGACCCCAGTCCGGAGCAGCGAGGTGGCCACCGAGGCGAACGGCCCCTCGGCCCGGGCGTCCACCATCGCCGACCGGCAGGCGTTCAGTATCTCCGCGGGGATGCGGAACTCACGCAAAATCTGACTGATCTTATCGCCGTCGAAAGGAGCCGCACCCTTTTGATTTCCCTGCGCGCGTTGCTGCGCCGAATGTGGAACCCGTCTCCGTGGCCGGAACCCCGCCGTGAGGTCCCGAGGTGGAAGCGACTCTACCGGGTCGGATGTTTCCGGCGCAAACTCTCTCTCGTCGTCCCTGTCCTTAATCTTTTGCATCTCACGTCGGAGAATGGAACGATCGCACAGGGCAAACGGTCGACACAGTGGCCGTCTGGGGAGACACGGATGCTCGGTGCCTTTTGGGCCCTCAATCATCAACACCCTGTGGCCGGGCCGAGGCGTCTCGTCCGAGTCGAGTCTCCTTGACGAAAGAGCCAAACACTCCGTGGTGCTCTGGCAGCAGAAAGTTGGTGGTCGTTGTGAACGTCTCGACTTCCGACCCGGCCGTCGAGAGTCTCCGTAACGTGCTGGATCGATCGGATCGGCTCCGCGTTCGATGGCAGATCTTCCTGTTCCTTGTCCTCGTCTGTATCGGGTTTCCTTGGCTGTCGACAGTCGACAACGGGCGGCTTCTGTGCTTTCTCTTCTTCCTCGTCGGTTGGGCACTCCTTCAAATCGTTGTACGCCGCCATCGGAACAGGTTATCCCCCTCGGCCCTCGTTCATCTCTCCTACGGTGCGACCCTAATGGCGGTCGTCTTCTATACGATGCTCCAGGTCCACCTAGCCGGAGTCTCCTGGCTAATGCCATCAAAACGTCCGAAAAGCGCCTCTGAAGGCCTTTCTCAGATTGAGTCGTGGAGTACCTAAAACTAGCTTCTTCGTTGACTTCAGGATTTCCAGAA
>Ga0074195_1000911_pt1 | contig 48505 bp, 39 predicted proteins | sample EPASupsiteHSE623_FD_64525 | JGI IMG/M metagenome (GOLD analysis project Ga0074195, IMG submission 64525) | Bioremediated contaminated groundwater from EPA Superfund site, New Mexico - Sample HSE6-23 | ecosystem: Environmental > Aquatic > Deep subsurface > Groundwater > Contaminated ...
AGGGTCATCTTGTGAGCCAGACTGACCAGCTTTCTGTTTATCCAAAGCTGCCTTTGCTTTCAATGCTGCTTCTTCAAGTGCTTTTTCTTCAGCTGCTATCTCTGCCATCAGCTCCTCCATGCCCTCTGGAACAAAATAAACGTGGCTATACAGTTTTAAATTATTTTTATGGGAAGTTACCTTGATAATCGGTGAAATCGATCCGGTTTGACTAGTCGCAGACAGCTGTGCAACTCCTGGAGTTTGAGTGGAAGATAATTTAAATGTCGCAACACCGTTTACGAGCGGAGACCCCATCAATCCTATTCCCGCAAGAACAGGATTATTTGAGTCTTGGCTAATGTTTAATGTTACGATCTGTGTATTGGATTTTGGACCAACTACGTTGTTGTCAGAGTCATACCCGGTAACGGTTACAACAACTTTGTCTGTGCCACTGGCAAATACGTCAGATTTATCGATTGTTATTTGCAGATCACTCACCGGCCCAGTCTTATCATCAGAGAATGCCTCAGGAGGCATTTCTCCCACTGGAACGCTATCGAGTTTTTCGGCCTCTTTTTTTAGAGAGAAAGCTGTATTACAACAAGAAGAAAAATCACCAATCTTTGCAAATGCTGCTATAAAATCTGCAAATTCCTTAGGTAGTTCCCATATCATGACAAAAGGATTGAATCCTCCACCACCATCATCTTCCTCTTCTGCTGGATTTTTTGCGGCATGATCCTGTTTTTTCTGTTGATCTTCAATTTTTATTGATTGAATTGGATCGAAATTAGCAACACTGTCAGTCTTAAGATCTTTGTTGAAATTCATTTTGAAATAATCTCCATTTCCTTGAGTGTCGAAAACTAAATATGCAGCCTCATACCCAAAATTATTGTCATTAATATAAGCATCTTCTTCACCGCTTAAATATTGTTTTATTATATATAGATGTTTGTCGTCGACATTTTTATTCTGCCACTCAAGCGCATCATAAAGTTTATTTTTATTTGCTGACGTTAAATTTTTACCGTTCTGTGGGGAATCCTGATCACCACTTATTACAGCCTTTAATTCGGACTCTATCGATGCTGCGGTTTTGGTGACACCCGGTATCTGACTCATACTTTGAGCCAAAGATGCCAAGTCGGATTCAAGCTGAGCCAAATTAGGAACTCTAAATAAATTTGGATAATAAACTTTTCGAATATCCGGAGTCGCAGATTTATCTAAGAAAGCCACATATCTAGGATTATCTATAGGTAAGCTGGAAGTCATTCTGGAATTTGCCTGTTGAGTGATTGTATAGTTAGTAGGCTCATTATGCAGGATCATGCTGGAAATATTTTTTCTAACAGTCGGGATGACTTGGATAGTAGCAGGCCCTGAAGCAAATTCTGACTGAGGAACAGTATACACAGCAGATTTTGACAATAACCTTCTGGAAACTTCCTGTAGATTTTCAGAGTCAACACCATATGAATCCGCAAGATCTCCAAGAGTAAGTCTAGGAGTGTTGTTTAAAATAATGTGGTCAGCATCCAAAGGTTCATTTTTATTCGCAGGATTCATCAATGTAGTCCATACTCCGTATTGGAGAGAGGCGCCGCCCCATCCAGCCATTTTTGACGTATCGGTAATGACTCCACCATTATCAAACTTAGATTGAGACAATTTATTATCTGCGGCATGGAGATCCTCTCCGGTATATTTTTTTAAAGGATTTGTTTGGACTTCATCTTCATCATCATTTGCGCCAATGTAATCAGTCTCAGTATCATCTCTTATAAAATCTGCTATAGCATCAAGAAATCTTCCATAGAAATCCCAGTTCAAGTCATGATCGCTACCGCTTCCATCGTTTCCAGGGTCGAGAGGGAATTGGATATTATTTGAATCGTCATTAGGGAAATTATAGTCGGCTATATTGGCATTTTCCTCACCAGGATTCAAGGAATCGGACTCCGTAGAATAAGAAATGGAAGGGTATCCCCAGAAACAAGAATTTAAAATTACTTCATCTATTTCCTCAGGCTTTGTTCCGGGAGGTAGCTGGAACATATCAACATGATTATTATCAACAACAATCTTGTCTCCGCTGACCTGGGAATTTCTTTCAGAGAATTTCAATTCGCCATCGACATTTTGTAAATCAGTACTTCCGGATGGATCCAATACAGGCATTTGGGCTACAGGATAGAAACACCTGTCACTATAATTTTTAGCATTTTGATAATTACATCCTGCAGAATTATCCCATCCTTTCCCGTCATATCCATTCCCATCATCTTCCCAGAAATCATTATTTTCCTTAGCGGTATCTAAGCCATAAAGAGTGAAAATAACAGCATCACTGGACGTTATGCTGGATTTTTTATGAACCTTAAAAGTTTTTGCAATAGGAGGAGCTGCGACATATCCACTTCCAACCTTACTATATGCATATATAGTCAAAGTACCGGTTTTATCATCATCGTCATCGGTATTATCGTAGTACGCTTTTACGTCGCTATAAACTTGTTCGATAGCTACAGGAAATGTAAACGTAGGATCCAGAGTATATTCTTTGGTAGTTATGCCGGAAGCTGCAACTTTTACTTTTGTAATTATGTCTCCATCTTTTAACAAGCCATCCAAAGGATTTTTGTAATTGTCTGCCATTGGATTTGGCTCGAAAGCGGAAATCCCATATTCGGGATTTGCCTCTATTATGGCAGCATTACTACTTCCATTTCGGCCCTGCATGAAATAATATCCTTTCTTGGCATACTGAAGAGGAATATCATCATAGGCTGAAGTGTAAACGTTTTTCTGACTAGCAGGAAATACTTTTAGTCCATAATCTCCATTCGTTTTTATAAACGTATCATCAGCTGACAACAACCTGGTATTCACTCCAACTGTATGCACAGGCATTGAAGTTGACTGATTATCGGATCGCATCGATCTAGTAAGGATTGAATATTCTCCAGCTTTATCCTGTTCCATCAATTCTTGTCTCTTTGGATTAAATACATTATTGCTATCGAAATATTCCTCCTTGGTAGATCCGAGATACATGGAACATTGTTTAGCCGAATTCAAAACATCTGTATTTATTCCATTTAAATAAGTTTCTCCGCTCTCTTCATTTTTGTATCCATATTGAAAGACAATACCTCCAATGATTTTATCGGCGGAACCATCACCGTAGGGGAGAAGTTCACAAGGTTTGTCGGTGGCAGGATCGGTAGAATAATCTTTTATCCAGCATTTTACGGTACTTTTTTCCAGAATTGGGATATTGGCGGCAATATTATCTGCAACGATTTTATTTATTTTTTTCTCTAAAGCGTCATTAACGCTCTTTAAATAATATTGAGCGTAAGTATCTTTCATTGTTATAAGTCCGGGAACACTATCCAACTGTGATGGAGTATATCTGGCTGTGTATTCAGCCCAGTTATTTATTTGAGAGACAAGTTTGCTTGTAAGCTTATAATAAGGAACGAGAGCATTATCAATTACATACTTGAAAGAAATATCAGGGTTTGCGGCAAGAGTTGCAGGATCTTTTAAGTCTTCAATCATTTGTCCACCGGCGGTCCCGGAATCTACGGTGATATCTCCCATTTGATCTGCCAGAACTTCATTTGCCCAATATTTGTTGTAGCGAATATAGGCTAGGTCTTCCAAATAATTTAAATAACGAAGATAATATCTAAAAGCCTCTGGAACGATTTTCTCCTCTTCGTGAATTAAGTCGCCAAACAACAGTTTTCTATTAAATTTGGCAAACTCAGGAACGCCGAGTCTAAATAGATGATTTTTATCAAAATATGCTGCAATCTTTTCTTTTCCGGCAGCATTATTGCTTGGAGCTTTTATAATTCCATGCCATATTTCCGGCTTAGGGAAAGTAATAGTTTCATTTCGCTCAAAACTCTGAGTTTCATTACTAAAATTATAAGCCTTATCAGTGAAATCGGTATAAGGAAACATGCTTACGTATCTATTACCTTGTTTATTTACAACTGGCATTGGAATATTCCCAACAAAGACTGCTCCAGCTAAACGATTGTTTTTACTGCCGTCGCCATTTATATAGAGACTCTCGAGCGCAGTAGCGATATCGTGTACAGAATCTTTTTGTTTATCAAAGAAGAGGATTTTGACGTCTGTAAGCGGATTATCTTCTACTAAGTCGTTCGCATAGCGTACGATTCTAGCACCAATGGTTTTTTCTGAAAGTTTGTCTCCGTATTCCCCAGTAAGTCCGAAATACGCACTATTGTCTTTATCCAGGTCCACATCAACCACAATAGCTATAAGATCATATACATATTCATTATTGGTATTTGGTTTGTCAGCTTTTTCAACTGCAGGCGAAATGGCATAAGCAACAGGATACGGAATAATACTAGTAAAAGGGACAACAAAGACCAGAAAAGCAACAATAAGTTTTTTTATAAGACTCCAGTTTTTGTATAGGAAGTTGACCATTTTTAGATATGTCATTCCTGCAGTTCTCATCTGTCATCCTGACCTGCCTGCCGGTAGGCATGGACTTATTTCAGGATCTAAAACCATCCCGCAAAACATGTCATTTTTTGACACGAGTCATCCCCGCAAAAGCGGGAATCTAATGCAGGAATTCTGCGTTAAAATATAACATGAATGAAATCTGTAAACCAAGCTCTATGAGCGGAAATATACACTTTCAAATTGACATATTTTGGCATACTTGCGTGGCTAAGAAAAACTTTTCATCAAGACAAAAAAAGACCCCGCATTGCGGGGTCTTTTACTAAACTTAGCAAAAAACTATTGAAGCAGCATTACATAGCAATTAGTACTACTATCTGCAGTACCAACAGTCCACCCATCGATATCTATATCGGCAAAATCTGTAGCAACGCAAACGCGATTGCCGCCTACCTGAGGATTTTCAAGAGTAGCTATTACAGCAAACTTATATACTGGAGGAGTAGCAGTAGATGCATTTTTTACTACCCAATATCCATGACAATCAACACCAGTAAAAATAGGCTTATTAGCAGGATCATTTATCATTTTCCCTCCAAAATCCGCTGGTTTTATCAAACCGTCCAAATCATTATCATAATCTCCAGCAGTATTTGCATCATCAACACATCCAGATGAAGAAATATTTCCTGTAATAGTAGATGTAGTTAATATGCCGGCTAGTTTTTGTACATCCGCGATTCTCTGAGTATCTCTTGCCTTACTTGGTGCACCAAGTAGACTTGGCAAGAATGCCACAGCCAAAATACCGATGATCGTAATAACGATCAAAAGCTCAATCAAGGTAAAACCTTTCTTGTTTTTCAACATAGTTAATGAGGTTATTTATTTAAATATATTTAATTTGAGACTAACGAAATTCTACTCCTACTATAAAAATTATCAAGCTCTCATAGAATTACTAGAAGCTTCCTGCCAGTTGAGAGAGATTCATGATTGGCATCATTACGGCACCAACCACTATTCCAACAGTCACACCAATGATGATCAAAACCACAGGTTCTATAACTTTTGAAATCCCATTCACCTTATTATCCAATTCATTTTCATAGAAAGTAGCAATTCTGGCAGATATTACGTCCAGTTGTGCAGTTTTCTCTCCGATATCTATCATATTGATGATCATCGGGTTGAATAAATCACTATCAGTTAAACTTTCAGAAAGAGAAAGTCCTTGTTTCACGTCCTCGGAAGCAATCATAAGTCTCCTTCTGTATATGTCATTTCCGATAGAGTTTGCGGTAATCTCGATAGTTCTCAAAATAGTCAACTGGCTATTCAAAAGATTGCTTAGAGATCTTGCAAACCTAGCCAAATAAGCCATTCTATACATCTTTCCAAATATGGGAACTCTGATCTTGAAGTCATCTATAAACTCTCTTCCAATATCGGTTTTTCTAAACAGTGTAATGAAAACACCTATACCTAACACAATAAACAGTAGTGCCATTTTGTGGTTAACCATGAAGTCGCTAACGGCCATCACGGCCTTTGTGAGAGTAGGTAATTCTTGTTTTGTAGAATTAAACAACGCAGCCAATTTTGGAACTACGAACATCATCATGATAGATACAACGGCTATCAATAAAAGGAATACTATAATAGGATAAGTCATTGCACTTTTTACTTTGGATCTTATCTCATATGCTTTTTGTTCGTCATTAGCGACATTCTCAAGAACATTAGCCAATTGGCCTGAAGATTCTCCGGATTGGATCATTCCTATCTCCTGCTCTTCAAACACCTCAGAATAGTGCAACATAGCATCCGATAATTTTTCACCCTCCTCTATTCTCGTACACAGTTCGCCAATAATTATTTGGAGACGAACACTTTTATCCGTTTGCTCTGCCAAAGATCTCAAAGCTGAAACCATCGGAACTCCGGCTGCAATCATCACTCCCAGTAAATGGAAAAAGTTTGCTTTTGCCTCGATAGGAACACCTGAATGAGCAACAATGAAATTATTAGCCTTCTTTAAAAAATTCAAAGCCTCACTGGTAGTCAAAGAAAATCTTTTCTTATTCTCTTTATTTAATATAAAACCATCTTTGTTTTCATCCTCAATATTCAATACGAAATCGGATTTCTTTTCAGTTGCTCCTGAAATTTTGAAGGATTCTCCGCCACTTGTTGAAAAATTCTCATTTTCTCTCATATTTATTCAGATTTACGTGCTATACGATAAACTTCATTAAGAGTAGTTACTCCCTGTAATGCCTTTATAATTCCGGCTTGTTCAAGAGTTACCATCCCATGTTTTTGAGCAACATCCTGAATTTCCAGAGTATTCCCTCCGGTTAGTAACAAATTCCTAATATCATTATTCATTCTGAAAACTTCATAAAGACCGACTCTACCTCTATATCCAATACCATTACACTGATCACATCCTTTTGCTTCATAGAATTGAAGTCCTTCCAGTAATTTAGGATCGACTTCTCCCTCTGCGTGCAAATTACTCAAAGCCTTCTTCACGATTTCAATTAACTCAGGACCTACTTGCGCAGGCTGCTTACAGTGTTCACAAATTCTTCTAACCAACCTTTGAGCGATAATTAATTCAATAGTTGAAGCCAATAAATAAGGTTGTACTCCCATATTTATCATACGAGTAAGAGACTCCACAGCACTATTTGTATGCAATGTAGAAAGAACCAAATGTCCTGTAAGTGAAGCTTCAATAGCCGTATCGGCAGTCTCTTTATCACGGATCTCACCCACCATCATGATATCTGGATCCTGACGAAGAGCGGCACGCATACCCATCGCAAATGAATAATCAATCTCATGGTGAACCTGACTTTGATTTAGTCCGTCCAATTGGATTTCAACTGGATCCTCAATAGTCAAAATGTTCACATCAATCTTATTTAATCTAGTTAATGCAGAATAAAGTGTAGTTGTCTTACCGGATCCGGTAGGTCCGGTAGTAATGATAATTCCATTTGGAGATGAAAGCGCTGCTTCAAAATTTTTCAAACTAATCCCAGAAATTCCCAAATCTGGAAGATCAGGAATCTTTCTGGATTTATCTTGGATACGCATAACGATCTTTTCCCCATTTACAGTAGGCAATGTAGACACACGAAGATCCATCTCACGGCCATCTTTTGTGGTTACATCCGCACGTCCATCCTGTGGAATTCTCTGCTCATCAATCTTTAAATTCGACATAATTTTTATCCTAGAAACGACCGCTGGATGCAGATTTGTAGGATATTCAACGATATGACGTAGAACTCCATCCACACGATATCTAATTCTCACAAATCCTTGTAATGGTTCGATATGGATATCACTGGATCTCAAGTCTAACGCATAACTGATCATAACCATCACCATCTGAGGGATATTTGCAGAAAGAATACTTTCTTTTAATTGTTTAAGCTTCTCATTTGCTTGAGCCTGCACAGCGGGCTGAGAAGTAGGCTGAGCTTGCGTAACCGGAGATGGATTTGCAGGAATTTTCACCTGCATTACAGGCACAGTCTGAGTTGTAATAACTCCAGTCTGACCAGCTCCCTGTTGTGTGTTATTTACGTTCTCCATTTATTTTTGAAAATAAGCATTTACTAATACAGAGAAATTGATAAGTTCCTGAGGAGTTCCGGCATTTTTAGCTTGAGACTTGTCAAAATTAAGCCTAATGGAAGACATATCCATGAGTCTCACTTGATCATCCATAGCTCCGGAATTTTCAACCATATGCAAGAAAGTCACAAAGTTCTGAGCGGAACTTTTTATACTCATTCTTATAGGAAGAACAGAATAATATTCAGACTGATTAGGTTTCTGGTACTCTATATTCGAAACTGAAAAAGGCTCTCTTGTTCCAAGATCTTTCTCAATTGCGTCAATGTCACGAGTCAATTCTGTATATCTGTCCTCCTTAGGGAAAACCATCTCAATCTGTTTTTGAATAGTGCCACTGGATTCTGAAAATTCTTTCATATTCTTGTCATATATATCTTGTTCAGCAGCGTAAGCTGTCTTCAGAGCTTCAATAGTAGTCTTATTCTGATTAACTCCATTCAGTGCAGTATTGAATTTCATATACTTCGTGTAAGTATAAAATCCCATTCCTACAAGGAGAATAAGGCAAAGAACCGCATAGGCATGTTTCTGAACGGTCTCCCTTTGTCTTAAGATTTTTTCTGATATATTAGACATAATTTATTATTGGTTATTTTATTTAATTTAAATTTCGTCAGGTTGATCGGGAGAAGCTGGAGGCTCGCTGACTGTCACAGGCTGTGTTTGAGATTTTGTAAGGTCAAGCAAAGGAGAAACAGTATCTGTTTTCCTATCCACAACAGGCTTGCCCAAGCTTTCAGTATCTAATGTCATAGATAATCTAAGCATTGCAGTAAACCCATCTTCTATAGATCCACTTTTACTGAATGATCGCATTTCTGTATCTTCGAAAATTGGAGATCTATTCAATTCATCAATTAAATTTGCGATTACGGTAAAGTTCGTTGTGTCGAAACGTTTCGTGTCTCCGGAAATAGTAATTTTTTTAGTTTTACTGTCAAAATCGTAGTTTGTATATCTAATGCCACCATAAGTGTCATAAGAATTGTTATTGTAGTATTTATCCACTGCAATAGTTCTAGTTTCTATTTCTTTAATAACATCTGACCATCTGATTCTGTTTAATTTAATTTTTTGAATAATGGTCAAATCATTGATTAATAAGCTATTAAACTGTTTTATAAGGGTTATCAATTTGTCGTCATCCATAGCCTTAATATCAGTAGCTGTAATCAAGACTCTAAGTTTATCATTTTGAACTAAAGCAATAGTTTGTAGATAATTTTTATATGAGGTCTTGCTATCATCAGAAGTCCCCTTTGATAATTCACTAGCTTTTGATTTCAATTTAGCTATAAGCTCCTCCTTGAATTTTGCATTTTCTACATTCACATCAGTATATTCATCTCCAACAAGATCAACAGTCATAGGTTTCGCAAATTGTTCTTTTGCCTTTATGAAGAACTCTTCCAATAGAGGTCTATAATATGCCATTTTCTTTATAGCTTCCTGCTTATCGATAGAAGAGGCTGTTAAGCTATTTGCAATATTGGAATACTTCACATATGAGTCTCCGTAGTAAGTGAAATTCGTTAAAAACGCCTGAACCTGAAGATATTTGTAGAAATTTAAATCAGTTTGACGAGAAATAATCTCTCTGTTCGTATCCGAAAGTTCTTGAATGACATTAGTGACTTTGATTTTTTTATTTATAAAATCGAGGTTGTTTGTGAGTCTTAACGTAAAAAACATGAAAGAAGCGATACTTCCTATAGCAAGCAGAATAAAGAATGATTTTATAATGACAAGAAGTGCACTGCCTTCGTAATGGACTTCTTGCAACAAACTCTTATCCAGTTCCGGAGAGCTTTCCATCATTCCCTCCTGCTCTAGGCTACCGGAAAGAACAATATTTTTTATAAGATCGTCACTATCAATAGTCGGATTAACTGGCTCCTCGTTTGGAGTAGAATTTTTATTTGTTTCATTATCCATATTTGTTTTTGTTTTTTATTTTTTTATCTTCTATATATTTTAGCAACTTTTAGGCCTTCCGTAAAGGCTAAGGTAAAAGAAAGTCCTACAAAAAAGAAGCATCTATGGACAAATCCATAAATGCTTCTTTAGCTATTTGCTGTAAAAATCTCGATAATTAGCTTTTGTTAGCCGAATTATTTCAATTCTACTGTAGCTCCAGCTTCTTCTAGTTTCTTCTTCATTTCGTCAGCCTCTTTCTGTTCAACACCTTCCTTAACTGGCTTTGGTGCACCATCAACTAGATCTTTAGCTTCTTTTAGACCAAGTCCTGTTAGCTCTCTAACAACCTTGATAACATTGATCTTTTGTCCGCCACCAGATGCTAGAATAACAGTCTTTTTACCATCGCCCGCTTCTTCTGCCGCTGCTGCGCCACCTGCTGGTGCCGCTGCCATCATCATTGGAGCTGCTGCAGAGACTCCGAATTTTTCTTCAAGAGCCTTTACAAGGTTAGCAAGTTCTAGAACTGGAAGTTTCTCAACCAATTCCATAATTTTTTCTGCATCCTTGCTTAGTTCAACTTTAGTTTCTTCAGCCATATTTTATTTGGTTAAAGTTATATATTAATATGTAAAATTATGCTGCTCTCTTGGCGATTGCATCAAGTGCACGAACAAAGGAAGACAATGTTCCCTGAAGAACTCCATGAAATCCTTGGATAGGTGATTTGAGGACATAAACGAATTTCGCCAAAAGTTCCTGTTTTGAAGGAAGATTAGCCAATTGTTTAACTTCATCAATTGATAAAACCTTGCCGTTAAACAGTCCTCCGCGTAAAACTAGATTCTTATTTTTTTTACCCAGCTCATTGATAATTTTTGCTCCAACAATTTCATCTTCCATAGCGCAAGCAACGCCGATAGAACCTTCCAATCCATCTTTAGTAATATCTCCATATCCCAATTCTTTTGCAGCAATACGAATCAAAGTTTTCTTTGCGATCTGATATTTTACGCCTTTTTCGCGAAGACTTCTTCTCAAATTGCTCAAATCCTTTACGGTACAACCCTTTGAATCAGCAAAAACGATAGATTTTGCTTCCTTCATCTGAGCTAGTAAAACGCTCAAGATTTCCTTTTTTTGTGCTTTTGTAACTGGCATAGTGATTGATTTTAAAAAATCCCGACGCATAGACGATCGAGATATTATAACTTAGACGTTATTTTTATGTCTCGGTAGGTCTTATTTAGTTGCCCACTGTCTATGACGCAAGCAATCTATCAGAATATTTTTAAAAGTCAAACAAAAAAGTCGAGTTTCAATACAAGCGACAACCTACTATAATGAACTAGCTTTATTCGTAATAAAAACAAATATGGACCTAATTAAGGAAATAAAAGCCTTTATAAAGAAATCAGAAAATCCACTTATTGTAATATTGGGACCAACCGGTTCCGGAAAAACGGCATTATCGCTTGAGTTAGCAAAAAAATTAAAGGGAGAAGTAATCTCTGCAGACTCGAGACAGCTGTATAAGGGGATGGAAATAAGCACAGATACACTCTCAAAAGAAGATCAGGGGAAAATACCTCATCATTTACTAGGGATAATAAAACCAGATGAGGCGATTTCAGTGGCTGAATACAAAACAAAAGCTACGAAACTGATTGATAAACTCCAGAAAAATAAAAAAATACCAATTCTTGTTGGAGGAACGGGTCTATATATAAGTGCAATCACCGAAGGGTACTCAATCCCAAAAATCCCACCAAATCTAGCCTTGCGAAAAAGATTAATGACAGAGGCAAAGAAGAAAGGAAACGAAGCCATTTACAAAAGGCTTCAAAAACTCGATCCACACGCCGCAAAAAAGATTCACCCAAACAATCTGAGATATGTAATCCGTGCAATCGAGATAAACATGGCCGGTAAAAAGAAACAAGACAAAAAAGATGGAGGAAAGTATGACGTATATATGGTTGGAATAGATTGGCCAAGGGCTGATTTATATAAAAGAATAGAAAAACGTGTAGATGCACAGATAAAAAGAGGACTTGTAAACGAAGTAAAATCACTTCTTGATCAGAAATATCTGCCGGATCTTCCGTCAATGACATCACTTGGAGTAAAGGAAATAATCCCTCATATAAAGAAAAACATGCCACTTGATAAATGCATAGAAATACTGAAGAAAAATACTCGTCACTATGCAAAACGCCAACTGACATGGTTTAGAAAAGTGAAGAAAATAAATTGGTTAAAACCGAAAGACCTTAAGGAATTATTAAAGTAATCATGGCAAAAAAAACATTCAGCGACATTGTTTGGCTGGCTAAAAAGCTTAGGTCAAAAACTGGCTGTCCATGGGATAGGAAGCAAACAATCGAAAGCATGTTGGAGCATATTATCGAAGAATCCGAAGAAGTCGCTCAGGCAATCAAAAAAGGTGATAGCCATAATCTCAGAGAAGAGCTGGGAGATGTTATGTTTCAAGTTGTAATGATCGCACAGATTGCAAAAGAAAATAGACAATTTGATATTAATGGGGTATTAAAAGACATAGATAAGAAGATTAGATCCAGACATACTTGGGTTTTCGGAAAAGACAAGGCTCATACTCCGGAAGAAGCAATTGAAAAATGGCTTGAAAACAAGAAGAAAGAGAAAGAAAAGAAAGCTAGAAAATCTCACAAAAAATAGACTTAATATATATGTCCCTTCTAGGAAAAAAGTGGATTATAAAGAACAATAATCCACACAAAAACGTAATAGAAAAAGTTCTAGAAAATAGGGGTTATGACGAATTAAAAGAATTGGAACATCTCCATGATCCTTTTATGTTTAAGGGAATGGAAATTGCCGTAAAGCGAATTGATGAAGCCATAAAAAACAAAGACAGGATCATTGTTTTTGGGGACTATGACGTGGATGGAATTTCCGGAACGGCAATAATGGTTAGTGTTTTGAAAAAACTGAATGCAAATGTGTCGTACAGACTTCCAAACAGGACTTCAGATGGATATGGATTGTCAGAAAAATTCATAGATGAATTCATAGAAAAAAAGATAGACCTAATAATAACAGTAGATTGTGGAGTTTCATGTGCGAATGAAATTGATAAAGCAAAAAAGCATGGAATAGATGTGATAATCACAGATCATCACACAATTCCAAAAAACATTCCAACAAGTGTAGTTTGCATCCTTCATCCGAAATTGGAAAATTCCGAATATCCATATCGAGAACTTACAGGAGCTGGAGTATCGCTAAAGCTAGCGGAAGCTTTGATATATACATATTTCAAAAAAGCGGATCATTCATATTTAGATGAGCTAATAAATTTGGCTTCACTTGGCACAATAGCAGATTTAGGGCCACTCAATGGAGAGAATCGATTAATTGTGAAAAAAGGATTAGAAAATTTAATGAAAACAAAATCCAAAGGACTAAAAAAGATAATAGATTTATCTTTAACTAAGGATAAAGAAACTTTGGATAGTTACACCATCGGATTTAGAATAGCCCCTCGTATAAACGCCGCAGGGAGGATAGGAGATCCATATATTGCACTATCTCTACTTCTCGAAAATGACGATGAAACTAAAATAAATTTTTTAGGAAATAGTCTGGATGACTTAAACAGACAGAGACAAGATATGACAGAAAGAGCCATGATGGAAGCCGAAACTCATATTCTTGAATCTAAGAAAATGCCATACATTTTGATTGCAGAAAGCACTGAATGGCACGTAGGAATACTGGGACTGGTTGCAGGAAAATTGACAGAGAAATATGGATTGCCTTCAGTAATAATGCAGGATTTGGGAGAGAATCTAGTTGGCTCGGCACGAAGTCCAAAAGTATTTAATATTACAGAAGCATTAAGTTCATGTAGCAATCTTCTAATAAATTTTGGTGGTCATTCACAGGCCGCAGGATTTACAGTGAAAAAAGAGAATCTACAACAATTCAAAAAAGCAATTTCATCATATGCGGAGTCCAACCTAAAAAAAGTCGATTTAAAACCAGTAATTGAGATTGATTGTGAGTTGACTAGTCAGGATATCGGTACGGATTTATTTGAGGAAATAGAGAGATTGGCTCCATTTGGGATTGGAAACGAAAAACCGAAATTCATTGTAAATGGAGTCACCCCATTCTTTATAAATACGGTTGGTCACAACAACAATCATCTAAAGTTGACGGCAAAAATAGGGGACAAAGACATTTCCGCGATCGCATTTCAAATGGGTAGCTTTTCAGACGAAGTTCGCAAACACAAGAAGATAGACATGGTTTGCCACCTAGAAAAAAATATCTGGAACAATCGAGAAACACTAAACCTTCATGTTTTGGATATTAGGGTGAGCGAGGACGAGAGTGAATAAATTTCTTTCGTGATCTACAGAGATGGTAGCGGAAATAATTTTGCGACATTTGAGAGCTTTTGCTAAGGAATAGTGGCCTAAAAGTAGATGAGTCCAGAATTTTAGCTGTTGGCCACTATTCCAGCAAAAGCCGATATGAGCAAAATTATTTCTGTCTACCTCTCTGTAGAGAAATCGACTGTGTACTCCGAACAAATATGCTATGCCCAGAATTCATAGATATTTTCCTCTTTAAAAGAAAATCCCGATTGGTTATAATGACCACCTTTTTAGAGATATCGTCACCATGTTGACGTATTCCCTAAAATATTGTAGAATGTAAAGATATAGTTTTAAAAAATAATGATAAATTCGACACAAAAACAAATAGCAGACCTAATAAAAAGGAGTGAACACATCCTTGTATTGCCGTCTTCTCCACCGGATGGAGACTCTATAGGTAGTGCTGTCGCATTTTATCTGCTACTAAAAAAATTAGGAAAAGATGCAACGATTATATGTAATGATCAGGTTCCTGATGTATTGCAATTTTTGCCTAATATAAAGGTGATTGGAAATAGAGTTGTAACGACAACTGATTTTATTGTTACGATTGATCTAAGAAATGCGAGTTTAGAAAATGTAAAACATGAAATAGAAAATAATAAATTGAATATTATTATAACGCCTAAGGAAGGGCGTTTCTCAGAGAATGATGTTTCTTTCAACAAAGGAGAATCAAATTACGATTTAATCATTACGGTTGATTGTGCAGAGCTAAAGCAACTTAGAAATTTCTATGAAAACAATATAGAATTGTTCCATCAAATCCCGATCATAAATATCGATCATCACATCTCAAATACTCACTTTGGGAAAATAAATCATGTGGATATAATGGCTTCTTCTACAACAGAATTACTACTGTCATTGTTCGAAGAAATAGCCCGTGATGAAAAACAAGATTTGATTGATGAAGATATTGCGACACTTCTATTAACGGGAATTATCACAGACACTGGAAGTTTCCAGAATGCGAATACGACTCCAAAAGCTTTCGACAAAGCTGCCCAATTAGTAGCTTACGGAGCGCGTCAGCAAGAAATCATTCAACACGTATATAAGACAAAACGTTTAAGCCAATTGAAACTTTGGGGACGTGTACTTTCAAAAATTCAAACGGACTCAAAATATAAAATTGTCTGGTCTACAGTTAGTCAGCAAGACTTCAAAGACACAGAAAGTACAGAAGATGAAACAGGAGATATTATCGATGAGTTGATGACAAATGCTCCAGAAGCTGAAATAGTTATTCTGATGAAAGAAAAAGAAAATAACATAGTTTCAGGAAGCATAAGAACCACAACTCCATCAATAGACGCATCGGCTTTGGCTGAACATTTCGGTGGCGGAGGTCACAATCAAGCGGCAGGATTCAGAATCACAGACATGAACTTAAGAGACGCGGAATATCATGTTATTAATACGTCTCGTAAATATCAGGAATCAAGATGGGGCATAGCAAAAGAAGAACCGACAGTAAAAGCTATACCTGAAAAAGACACTTTAAAAACAATAGAAGACCTTAAAAAGGTTGGAATCCCAAAAATAGAGAAATCATCTGTCAAAGAAATGCCACAACGGCAACCAGAACAACAACCTCAACCACAGGAACAATCTCAGCCATTACCACCACAAGAGCCTCAAAAAGCCAAAGAAAAACCTGTTAAACAGAAATCAGAAACAGAGCCAAAGATTAGTTTGAAAAAAACTCACTTTACGGAAAACAAACCTGGAGTTCCACCACGAGTCTACAAATTTGAAGACTAAATCTTATCCAAAAGCTCATCAGCTATTTCAAAGTTGGAGTAAACGTTTCCTACGTCCTCATCTTCTTCGAGCAATTCCATAAGTTTTAAAACTTTCTGGGCGTCTTCTAAATTCGAGATTTTGACAGAATTTTTAGCCAAGTAAGTCATTTCTGCCTTCTCTATTCCAAAACCGGCATTTACTAGACAAGTTCTAACCTTTGCTAAATCTGAAAATTTTGTAAGGATCTCATACTTGTCTGAAATTTTATAAAAGTCCTCAGCTCCTGAATCGATTATAGAAAGTTCAACTTCCTCGGAACTTTTATTCGGAGCAATTGCAAGAATCTGTCCTCTTTTCTCAAACATCCACCCAACTGTACCTGCACTACCAAGATTTCCACCATTTTTATCTAAAATTACTTTCAAATTTGTAAGCGTACGATTTTTATTATCGGTAATTGACTGAATGTATATTGCAGTTTGAGCTGGACCAAGGGCCTCATACATAATTTCATCAAACTGTCCTCCATCTTTATCTTCACCAGTTCCTTTTTTTATAGCTCTTTCAATATTTGCATTTGGAACATTGTCAGCCTTCGCATTAAAAATAGCTGCATAGAGATTTGCATTCATTGCAGGATCTCCGCCGCCTTCGCGTGCAGCAATCGTAATAAGTTTCGAATGTCTTGTAAAAACCTGCCCTCTTTTCGCGTCAGCAGCTCCTTTTTCGTGTTTGATGTTATGCCATTTTGAATGCCCTGACATATATAGAAAATTATTTGACGGTGAGATTATATATCATAACTCAAAACTATCTGACTATTTTGCATATTTTTTCACTGCACTAGCAATTGCATTCGCAACCCCTTTCTCGAAAATTCCAGGAATTATTTTATCTACAGAAGGTTTTTTTACCATTTTTGCAAGGCCTACAGCTGCGGCAATTTTCATGTCATCGGTGATTTGTTTTGCTCTGGCTTCTAACGCTCCTTTAAATATTCCTGGGAAAACCAAAGCGTTATTTACTTGGTTCGGATGATCACTCCTTCCGGTAGCTATAATATAAGCGCCACCCTTCTTGGCTTCTTCAGGACGAATTTCGGGATCAGGATTGGACATCGCAAAGATGATGGGTTTGCTAGCCATAGTTTTAACCATTTCTTTAGTAACCAAATTTGGTTTCGAAACACCAATGAAAATATCAGCACCTTTTAGAGCCTCAGCCAGCCCTCCTTTTATCCGATTTTTATTTGTAATCTTTGCCATCTTCTTTTTTGCGTCGTCGAGACCATCTCTACCTTCATAGATCAATCCGCGACTATCTAATAAAAGGAAATTTTTAAATCCATATTTCATCATGAGCTTAGTAATAGCGGTACCGGCAGCGCCGGCTCCACAAAGAACAACCGTAACTGTTGCAGCTGATTTTCTCACGAGCTTTAAAGCATTAATCATTCCAGCGAGACACACGATGGCTGTTCCATGTTGATCATCATGGAAAACAGGAATATCCAATTCCTTCTTTAATCTTTCCTCGACTTCAAAACATCTTGGAGCTGCAATATCTTCAAGATTTATTCCACCAAACGAAGGAGCGATAGCCTTAACGATTTTGATGATTTCTTCAGTGTCTTGAGTATTCAAACAAATAGGAACAGCATTTATACTTCCAAATTTTTTAAACAAAACAGCTTTTCCTTCCATGACTGGGAGCCCAGCAAGTCCACCAATGTTTCCAAGTCCAAGAACCGCAGATCCATCGGTTACAACTGCGATAGTATTTCCTTTTCCGGTATATTTGTAAGCGAATTCGGGATCTTTAAAAATATCCTTACAAGGTTCAGCAACACCGGGAGTATAAAAAAGACTCAAATCTTTTTTATTATTCAATGGGACCTTAGAAGTAATATCCAACTTTCCACGATACTTAACATGAGCCTTTAATGCCTGATCTCTCAAGTTCTTCATTTACGTTATTTTATTTGTGGAAGAGTAGTAGGTGGTTTAACGTTCGGAGCGGTAGTAGGGAAAGCCATCTTACCAGGATTGATAGTGTTTATATTATCTTCATTTATCAACACATATTGTCCCATGTCGATAACCACTCTTTTGGACTTAAAAATCTTGTAACTTACAAAAGATAAAAAGACTATCGCGAATATAGCCAAAACAACAGTAATCATAACAACAGGTGAACCACACTTTGTCATACGAGATACTTTTGTCTTAGATTTTGTAGTTTTCATAGGAGGTTGATTTTAATATTTAGAACTTAGAAGTGTTCCCTTCTTTCTTGTTCAGTATAGTATCAGAAGATCTTTCATATTTGAAAGTATAATTTAATTCTTGGCTGAAATAATAATCAACTGGCCCAGTCCCTACGCCAATAGCATCTGTTTCGATAATAGTTTTGTCGGGAATGAGATTCAGCATCTCCATTCCTTTTTTCTCTACGAGAATATTCGAGAAAATCTTACTTAGAAGAGCACTTTGGCTCTGATCAAAAGAACTCAAATCGACATCTTTATATTCCAACGTAGCAAGCATACCTTTAATAATTTGAGGGATTCTGAAACTAATAGGGCCATTTCCGTAATCAGTATATATGACGAGAACATAATCATTAGGCAAGAATACATACCAATCCACGTAATGTTCTTTTGGATACAAAATCTCCAATGCATTTAGATCTCCAACCTTGAATTCAGTAGTATCTGCATCTGCAAATGCATCTTTAATATTATTAAAATAAGCAGTTTTATTTAGCTTGTCTTGATTAGGATCAACCGTGAAGATCAGTTTTGCAGAATCAGGATATATGCGAACAGGTGAAAATTGTTTTAAACCGGTGTCAGGAATAAAAAATACGATTTCATTTTTTTTGGTAATAACTTGCCACGTATTTTCGTTGTATTTTACTCTGAATGGGAAACTGGAATTGTCATACACTGTCCATTTAGATGAAATATCGAAAGGTTTTCCGGTTTCATTAACTTTTACTATTCTATACAAGATTTCCGCAAAAGACGCTCTTGTTAAAGTTTTATTAGGGAAAAATTTACCCTCTATGTCAGGGAGAATGATATTGTTGTTCTTGGCATAAGCTGCATATTTAAAGAACCAGTCACTCTTAGATACATCTACGGCTACACCTCCACTTGAACTTGGAATGTCGATGTCTTTTGCAGTCAAAATCATTTTAAGAGCTTCTGATAATGTCACATATTGTCCGGGTTTAAAAGTTTTATCATCATATCCTGAAACAAATCCATAACTTCTTGCACCCATTACATATGGAATGAACCAATCACTTTTTTTAACATCAGAGAAAACAGGCTCATAAGTTTCATTTTTATTTAATTTAAACGCCTCCATTATCATCTTTACGGCAGCCGCTCTATTCACCATATCATTTGGCCCGAAATCTCCATTTTCATATCCATTGATAATTCCTTTTTCTTTTAAATATTCAATGGCGTCGTAGTTCTCATTGTCCGCCGCCACATCTGGAAAAGAAGCAGCTAATACAGATGGAGATAAAACAAAAAACAAAAAGACTGCAAAAAATATTTTTTTCATAGGGATGCCAAAATTTTAAAAAACTATGTTTATTTTATGAATACAGAAGTTCTCCGGGTGAATATCTGTCCAAATTGTCTTCTCCAATCAAATCCAGAAGTCTTGGAATAACATTCTTTAATTTTACAGTTTCCTGTACTCCCCTTTGCATGTCGCGAATTATTGCAGTGCCTTCGCGAACCTCTGTAATTCCAATCAATACTGCAAATGGAACCTTAAACTTATCGGCAAGTTTTAACTGAACATTGATAGCTCCTTTCCCAAGAGCTCCCATTGTTTTTATACCATGTTCACGCATTTCTTCGATCAAAGGTAAACACTTTCTTTTGGCTTCAAGTCCTAATTGAGCAACAAAAACATGAAGAGTATCTTTTGCAGGAACTCTAATTTTTTCACGTTTCATGTTTGCAATAATTCTTTCAACTCCGGAAGCGAATCCAACAGCTGGAGTAGCCTGACCACCCATTAATTCAACAAGTCCATCATATCTTCCACCACCACCAATCGCATTTTGCGCACCTTCAGTTTTATCCCAGAATTCAAAAACCGTACGATTATAATAATCTAATCCTCTGACTAATTTAGAATTTTCCTGATAAGGAATTCCCATTTCTTCTAAATATCCTTTCAATTCATTGTGAAAATCGATAGATTCCTTGTCCATGTAGTCATTCATTTTTGGTGCAAGGTCAGCCAAAATTTTACAATCTTCCTCCTTACAGTCTAGAAGTCTCATAGGATTTTTATCGAGTCTTATCAAACAGTCGGGACATAGAGACCTTTCCTTTCCAGTGTAATAGTCCTGCAAAACTTGCATGTATTTCTGTCTAGCCTCAGGAGAACCAATAGTATTCAGTTGTAATGAAAACAATTCTCTAATTCCAAGATCATCAAAAACTTTAGTAGCCATTTGGATAAGCTGAGCATCTAAAGCTGCATCACTCTCTCCGAGAATTTCAAATCCAAACTGCCAAAACTGACGATATCTTCCTTTTTGAGGACGATCATATCTGAAATGCGGCTCAAAATAATACAAAAGAACCGGTTGTGGAAGCTGATTCATGCTGTTTTGAATATACGCACGGACAACCCCAGCGGTACTCTCCGGTTTTAGGGTGAGACTGCGGCCTTTTCTATCTTGGAAGGTATACATTTCTTTTGTAACAATATCACTAGCATCGCCGATACTTCTCTTAAACACATCAGTAAACTCAAACATTGGAGTAGTTATACGTCTAAAACCGGCTTGTCTGGCACGATGACGAACCACTTTCTTTATGTAAGTGTGATATTCGTGGTCATTAGGCAAAATATCATGCACTCCCTTTGGTGTTTGATATGGAGGTCCACTCTGAATCGGTTCCTTGTCGTCATCGATCATCATATATATGAATTTTAAACGTATAAAGACTGACTTTCACTTTAACATTATTATCGGATATTTCAAGTCCAAAAAACTAGATAGAATAGAGCTTTTTGACAAATGTGCCATGAATATGTTTAAATATCCCTCCTAAACGCAATTATTTATGACAGAAAGACCAGTTGTAATACCGGATATTTCAGAGGACTTAAATCAATACAAGCAGCTAGTAAATGCTGATACGACTCCGCATGTAGCGGCGGCTATTCAAGCAGAATTAGATGAAATATATTTCGACGAAGATAGAGAACCTCGCACGGAAAAAGAAATAGCAATGAGACTTGCGGCTTATCAAGTAAGTATAAAAGCTAGAGTAGATCAACTTATGGGAATGGACCCGGGCGCATTTAATCATCGCCAAGCAAAAAGGGAAAAAGATTTCGAAGCAGCTCCTAGAACTAGACTTAAACTAGCTCAGGAATTATTTAGTTCTCCGGCCGATTATCAAGTAGTAAAAAGAGAAGAAATAGCTATTGGAGAGGAAGCCGATCTTATTTGGGACATGATTATAGACCCATCGAAAATTACAGAAACAACTCTAAGAGATATGGGCTTAGATGAATTAATCCCAAAAAATCTTGAAGCTCATTTGGTAGCACAACAAAGAGCACGAGAAGATCATTTGCCGGAAAGAAGAAAAAGAAAAAACAGAAGACTAACTAAAGCAGTAAAAACTGAACTGATGACGGAGGCAATTGGTTACGTGAAACACTTCTTTGCAAACTGCATGGAGCCTCTTACATTAGAACACGAGGATGAACGTCCTAGAGCCAAACAAGTGTATTTTCGACTATTCAGAATTACGGAAGGTCCAAATGCCGGAATGGTTTTAGGTACTCAAGTTGAAGGAGATAAGAAAGTTTTATTTTTAACAGATATAGCTAGCGCAGGCAGGAGAATAGATCATATTTCAGATGACAGATACGGAAAAGAAATTACGAAATTAAAGAGTATTGAAGCCATTTTAGGTAGTATGAGCCAAAGAGTAGAAACAGAAGATTGGCAGGAAATAAAAGCAAGTGGTGAAATGGAAAGAATGCAGGCAAAAGTTTCCGGAATAGTAGATACTTTAAAATTCGTAAGAAATGACCAAAAACAAGAAATTTTAAGACGAGTAGCTCGTTGTGTAACATTCAGAGATAGTAAAGGAAGACTAAATCCAAGAGCAAAAATGGCGATTTGGGAATCAACTCGAAAATTTGTAGGAGAGAGAATAGGAGAAATAGAAGGAATCTCAGGATATCTAGCAAAAGATAGAGTCAGGGTTACCGCTCAAATGAGAGAAGAAGCCGAAAGATTAAATGGATTCTATCGGACAGTAAATGAAAACACTGGCCGCCTAAAATTAGTAGAAGTAGGTGCTTCTTTAGATGAAGCAGCTGTAGGAAGAATTACAACAAACCTAAGAGCTCTAATATCTTCATGCGAAGATTTCAAATTCGAACCATATATGACTTTGGCAGCAAGAATGATTATGGAAATAAATTCGATAATAGAGATTTTAAATTCAACAGATAAAAATGACAAAGATAAGAGACAAGAAGCAAGAAATTCATTTTTAAGAATTTATTCGATCGCAAAACTATTAAATGTTGAAGATGAATTAATAGTAGCCAGAGATGAATGGCTAAGACCTGGATATAAACCGGAAAATATTTATGCTAAAGGACTAAAGGAAAGATTGGAAACAATAAGAGATAATTTTAGGGCAAAAAGAGTAGCAGGAAGTATAGATATGAAAGATTTAAGTCCAATTTACGGCGAAATATATAGATTTTTAAACGAGGCAATTTCTGCATTAGGTCAAAGTCTTGGAAGAGGAAAGACAGAAAAAGACAGAGTGGCGGCAGTGAAGGCAGTAGATAAAATGTTGAAAGAATTCAGCGTTGCACAGCTTCTTAGAAATCCTGAATTTCAAATGAAGTCGTAGGAGTAATATTCGTCTTTGCTTTATATTTGTTTGGTGCGAGTTGATACAGGTAATGTCCTGCACAAGCGATCATTGCAGCATTGTCTGTGCAGAATTTTATTGATTTTGGATGGCGGAATTTTATTCCACTAGGAAGTTTTTCTTGGATAATTTCGCGTAGTCTTAAGTTTGCAGATACTCCTCCAGAAAGATGAAGTTCTTTTACTTCAGGATATTTTTTATAAGCTTTTATTAAATTTGCAGCTAGAGTTTGGCAGGTTGTTTCCTGAAAACTTGCAGCTAAGTATTTTACAAATTTAGGATCAAAATCTTTTTCGCTCTTGGTGTTATTTTTTGAAATATAATCTTTAACTTCATTTAGTACGGCAGTTTTTAATCCAGAGAAACTAAAATTTAAACTGTCTTTTCCGAGTTTGCTTATTGGTAATTTGAAGGCGTGAGGATCGCCTTCTAATGCCGCTTTTGCGATTACAGGACCTCCAGGATAACCAAGTCCAAGAATTCTAGCGACCTTATCAAAAGCTTCTCCTGCTGCATCATCCAGGCTTTCTCCCAGTACATGAAACTCATTATGTTTAGGCATTAGCACAAGTTCATTATGTCCTCCAGAAACAGTTAAGATAATAATAGGGAACTGCACGTCGTCTTCAATTTCCAACCAATTCGAATAAATATGTCCAACGATATGCATCACCGGAATCAAAGGTTTATTTTTCACAAACGAAATCACATTTGCAGTCTCAGTCCCAACAATCAAAGAGCTGATTAATCCAGGTCCTTGAGTAATAGCGATTGCATCGATATCATCCCATCCACATTTTGCTTCAGTTAGAGCATCTTCAAGTACTGGAATCATCTTTAGTACATGCTCTCTTGCGGCCACTTCAGGCACCACTCCGCCCGTTTTCGCATGTAAGTCAATTTGTGACGCAATAACGTTCGAAAGAACTCTGCGCCCATCTTCCACAACCGCACATGAAGTCTCATCACAAGATGTTTCTATACCTAAAATTTTCATGGCATCAGAGTACCCAGATGGTATTAAAAAGGCAATACCCGATTGATCAAAATGGCAAAATATTGTATAATATAACATACGGAAATATAACAAAAATCCATATGGGATGCGAAGGTCCAAACTGCGATAAAAAAGATCGTGCTCCTGGATGGGGAGATAGAGCAGTAAGTGGTGACAGATCAAGAGGTAGATATCAATGGAAACCTGGTGAAGTTGGAGAAGAAAGAGAAGGAGTTGCTCTCAGAGACCCAAAAGACACAGAGGCGACACGACGTGTGACTGAATCAAGGGGACAATCAGAGTCTTTAGAGGATAATGAAAATTTTGAATGGAGGTATGGAACAGAGGAGTTGTATCAGGGATTTATTAAAGAAAGAGGAGCTTCGATAGATTCTGTACAAAGAGTTCAATTCGAATTGGCATTTATGGATACATATGTAGAACTAAATGAACAATATAAAGACGAGAAAGAAGCACAAGTTGCATTTATAAATCCAAATAGTGATTTCAGGTTAATATTCAATAAGAAACTAAGAGAAATAATTTCTGACTACGAAATCCACAATAAGTAAAAATTATTTTGAAGCCAAACTAAGTCTTGAATGAAGATCATTACGAGGCTCCTCAACTTCTTCCTTTGAAGGTTTTTTTATCACCATCGAACAAATATAATATGGCTGTCTTCTTTGAGTGTCATGGTAATCCAATTCCGTATGGAACGTAGCATCGATCATTCCTAGTCTATTGCAGAATGCTCGTAAAACAGGATAATCAGTCGGTTTTCCACTAGGATCCAATTTTGGAATAAAATAGTTGGCAATTTTAAATGTTGAAGGAGGAGTCTCGGCATTATATGGAACGCTGCCAGCAGCAAAATGACATATATCCATCTGTCTGAAACCATCTTCTAAATCTGGAGCAAATTCCTCAGGAACATAATCTTCAACAGGTTGGAAATCTTGTTTTGAGAACCAAGTTACACCATCCTCTTCTCTAGTTTCTCCTTTTTTCAAATCCCTGGAATGATTTTCTATTAGCTGCGGTACTCCGTTATCATCAGGTGAATAAGTTTCAGGAGTATATCTGCCTTGTATTACCAAGGTTCCTCCGGGTTTTACCTTGTCATACATTCTCTGTAAGTGTTCTTCATTTTCTTTCAATGTAGGCATAAAGCCCCAAGATTCTCCAAAACAAAAAAACGCATCTGCACTTTCATTCGGTACAGTTTTTTCGTCGTCATTCAAATCTTGATACAAAGCATGTTTGAAAATTGGTTTTGCCGGATAGAGAGTATATTTTGGATCCCTATTTAATCCATCAACATGAGCCTTAGAACCTTCTATAGCTGTAAGATTTATATAACCAGCTTCTAGAAAATAATCGGTATGATGTCCAGGACCGCATGGAAAATCTACTATATTGGCGTCTTCGGGAAGATTTCCGCAGAGTTTTAAAGCAGAAAATGCCTGTCTGCGATTTTTTCTAATAATATCTGGATTTTTTCTATCTTTAGCAAACCTATCAGCATCATTGTAAAATTCAGCTGTTCCAATAACATCATGTCCATTTTGATCGTCTACTCCAGTCATATATTTAGTTAACACTAAATTATACCATGAAAACCGGGCTTTTATCTAGCGAATAAGCCATTATTAAAGTATAATAATCGTATGAAAGCGACATCCATAGAAATTATCGAAATTTTACGTAAAGCCGGGTACGAAGCATATTGGGCTGGTGGTTGCGTGCGCGATATGTTACTTGGAATAAAACCAAAAGATTTTGATATTGTAACCTCTGCGAAACCAGAAGAAATAGAAAATTTACTCGAACACACTATTCCAGTAGGAAAACAGTTTGGGGTAATCATCGCGGTACAAAACGGTCATAATTTTGAAATCGCAACTTTCAGATCAGATAGCGGTTATTCAGATGGTCGTCGCCCAGACGCTGTTACTTTTACAAATGCTAAAGAAGATGCACTTCGTCGTGACTTTACAATCAACGCACTTTTCTACGATCCAATGAAAGACGAAATAATAGATTACGTTAACGGTCAAAAAGATTTAGAAGAAAAAATTGTAAGATTCATTGGCAATCCGGAGGAGCGAATACAAGAAGATCATCTTCGTATTTTACGCGCTGTCAGATTCAAAAATTCATATAAACTCCAATATCATCCGGAGACTTATCAAGCTATAAAAAAGCACGTTCATTTAATAAAAACAATTTCAAAAGAGAGAATTGCAGATGAATTAAATAAAATGATAATGGGGGAAAACAACGGCCAAGCATTCGAAGAACTTTTTGAAATTGGAGCGCTGGAAATAATTCTTCCAGAACTTTGTAAATTAAAAGGATTGGCACAGCCACTTGAATACCATCACGAAGGCGATGTATGGGATCATTCCAAAAGTGCTTTAGAAAGCCTTACTAACGAGGACGCAGATCCGGATCCACTCCCAGAAATCCCTGCATCACTAGAATTGAGATGGGGGGTACTTCTTCACGATATAGGAAAATATGCGACATTCTCAATGGACGGAGATCGTATTCGTTATGATAAACATTCCGAAGCTGGCGCAGATATAGCAAAGAAAATATTGAGACGTTTAAAATTCCCAAACAAATCCATAGAAAAAATATGTTGGTTGATTGAACATCACATGATGGTTGTTCCACTTTTTGAAATGCCAAAAGATCGACAGCGTCATTGGTTTTTGAATCCATGGTTCCCTGATCTGTTAGAGGTTTATCGTGCAGATGCGCTAGGAATAAAACCGGTGGATTTATCAATGTATGAAGACTTGAAAAGAATGTATCGTCATGAAATTGCAGAGTTAAAATCATTGCCAAAACTTTTACTTTCCGGAGAGGAAATAATGCAAATTTTAAAAATAAAACCCGGGAAAGAAATTGGAGAAATTCAGGAAAAAATATACTTCAAACAATTAGCTGGCGAAGTGAAAACAAAAGAAGATGCAGAAGAATTTATAAAAACTCTCAAGAATTAAGAACCTCTGAAAATCATTGTAGTACAAGGAAACAAGCCATTTTTGAGGAGCCGTACTAGAGTAAGTACGGTGACGATGAAATGACGAAGTTGACGAAGTAATACAAGATTTCCAGAGGTTCCTAGTCTCTAGCTAGTAGACACACGTTTTCGATGTGATAACTATGTGGGAACATATCCACGGGAGTGATTTTTTTGACCTTATACCCATATTCTCCAAGCATCTGACAATCTCTAGCAAGCGTCGCAGGATTACATGAAACATAAATAATTTCTGGTGGACCAAAATCATTTAATCTCTGAATAATTTTTTTTGTAAGACCTGCTCTTGGAGGATCGATAATAATTAAAGAAGGTCTTTCATTTATTTTGAAAAGTAATTCTCCGACATCTCCAATAAAAAAATCAACATTGAAAATATTATTCTTCTGAGCATTTTTGTATGCCACTTTTATGGCTTCTGGACTAAGTTCTAGGCCAAACACTTTTTCCACATGCTTAGCGACAAAAAGTCCTATCGTTCCAGTTCCACAAAATAAATCGAAAACCATATTATGACTTTTCGCCAAAGCTAATTTTAAAACTTCATTATACAAAACTTCTGCCTGAAAAGTATTCACTTGGAAAAATGCTTGAGGCAAAATATCAAAAGTAAGAGCATCTCCATTCTCCATGATTAATTGCTCTGTGAGCGTTCTCTTGCCATATACTAAATTCTCTCTAATCTGTCTTGGGGAACCTTTTCTGCTAATAACCATTGAAGTGTAGATAGAAGTTATTTTTTTATCTCCATCTTTTAGTTCGATCAATTTGCTTACTAATTCTTCAATATCTTTCTCGAAATTTTCAGGAATATTTTCGGAAATTACTAGGTTTACCATACATTCATTTGTGCGCTTGCCTTCGCGAACATACAGCGATCTGAGTAACCCCTCATCTGTAGAAAACTTAAATGGTTCCCATTTTTTCTCTACGCAAAATTTTCTAAAAACTCCAAGGATTTTATTCGATAATTCAGACTGTAAATAACATTCTTCTAAATCCAAAATATCATATCTTCTTCCGGGCAAGTGCATCCCCAACGAAAATTTCATGTTTGCATCATATCCAAAAGAAAACTCCATTTTATTTCTGTAGTAGTATGGTTCTTTGCAGCCAATCACATTAGCTACAGGTGGATTTTTTATTTTTCCGATTCTCTCGAAAGCGTCTATAACATGCTGTTTTTTTACCTCTAATTGTTTTTCGTAACTCATGAATTGAAAATGACATCCCCCACACACTTCAAAATATTTACATCGAGGTTTTATTCGATCTGGAGAGGGAGAAACTATTTCTACAAGCTTTGCCTCGGCAAAATCTTTTTTTATTCTGGTGAAAGATGCTTTTATTTTATCTCCAGGCATGGTTCCACCAACAAAAGTAACAAGACCTTCGTATCGGCCAATACCAGCGCCTTCAAAAGCTATTCTATCAATCACAAGATCAACTATTTGTCCCTTCTTAAGTTGCATGGTAAGTGGGTTTTGAATCACTTAAGTAGCTCACAAAATTTGTGCTAGAAACCTATCAGTAATGAAAAAATATTGCAAGTAAATCCTATGCTGCAAGCGCAAAAGGAGGGGTCTCGTCCTTGTCAATTTTTGTCGGAGCAGACGAGACTTTCTCAACTTTTTTATTTTTAATAACTCTATATTCTGGGAAAATTTCCTGAAAATAAGCATTTGCCTCTTCAACATTTTCAAAAACTCCCTTTGTGTTTCTGATAAAATCTTTATAAAACTGATTCAGATATTTGGGGTTCTTTAGGCCTTTATAGCACATTTCGTAAATATCCAAGACTCCCTGTCTAAAATCGCCATTTTTATTGAATAGGCGAGCGAAATCTTTCATTTTATTTGCAGCATCCTTATATTCTTGAGTAACCTGGAAGGTTCCGAATTTTACATCGGTAGCTGCCTGAGCTAATCCCTCATTTTGCAATGTGTCGTTCTGATGCAATATTTCATGAAATACAACTCCTCCAAGTTCAGTGATCTCATGAGAAAGCATAGCAGGATCTAGTTTTATTCCTTGAGTAGTAGATAACCCGGCAGTTTTACCTTCCAATTGTTCAAAAGTAATTTTATCTGGATCGATCTTCAAAAATTTAAACAAATACATAGCTACCAACTTAAAAGCCGATTGCAGAGCTTTAAAAGCTTTTTCAGGGTCTTCAATTTTCAATCCAGCAATCCTCGCTTCAAAAGATTTTCCACTCTTTTGGGCCTGGCTTGCACGTGCCAAAATTAATAATGCTTCCTTGTAAGTAGTTCTTTGAATTTCTCGAATTGGAGTAGGTTTTGAGTCAAGCTTTTCAGTTGCTTCGGGGGCTTTCGTAGCTTTCGGAGTTCTTGCGGCTCTCATTTTTGCACCAGTATTAGCAGCTTCTTGGAGGGCATTCATTTCTGAGGCTGGAACATTCGGAGGCACACCATTACCACCAGGAAGAACTCTTAAATTAGGTCTGCCAACAGGTTTAGCCGGAGAAGTGGAAGGCCTAGTGCTGGGCATCGATGGTTTTGTAAAAGGTTTTCCCTTTTTGCCTTTACCTAAAATGTCTCGAATAACTGGAGCTTTTCGGACACTATCTCTACCTCGTTTTGTAGCATCACGAGCCACATTACTAGCAGTAGGAATAGGGATTTGATCAGGTCCTCCCAAATCCGAAGTAATGTCAGGTTCCTGTGATTCTTGCGGACGATTAGGCATACGATAAATTATCTTTAACACTCAATTATACCTTAAAATCGCCATTAATTGAAGCCTATCTAAAGTTTTGTTGGAAGAACCACTTAATTGCATCCCAATTGTCATCCTTTGGAAGAAGCGTATATGAGTGACTTTCTGTCTCACAAGAATGCCCCTCTAACCCAGCGTTTTTGGCTTCCTGTACAAGTCTATTACAAGTCGCCGCATCAGAATATGGAGGAGAAAATAATACATTTCCGGTTGAAAGAACACTGTTTGAGACGATTGTGTAATTTTGATATTTGAAAAAATAACTGACTGCATCATCGAATCCTATATCAGTTTCAGTTTTAGCCATTACAGTTTTTATAATTTTATAAATCGTTTCGAGATCATTTGCTCGTAAATCTTTTGCTTTATTTTGTAAGGATTGGAGAATAATTTGTTGTCTTTTTGCTCTGTCGAAATCTGAAGTTGAATGTCTGCTTCTGGCTATTCTAAGAGCCTCTTTCCCTCCTAAATGATAATCGCCAGGCTCATAATGAAGAGTGCCTTCTACTCCATTATCAATAACTTTATAAGTTGGATCTACCAAAGCTTTATCCAAGTGAACATCAATGCCACCCATAAAATCTATAACATCAATAAACGCATACATCTCAACAATGACATATTTATCAAGATGATATCCGCTTATTTCACTAAGTGCCTTTTTCAATTCATTATTTCCATAAGAATACGCAAAAGCATTAATTTTTCTGCCGTTATAGAAAAGATCTCTGGGAACACTAATCATCCTAATCTCTTTTTTATTATCATCTATGTGAACGAAAATCATGGTATCTAACATCATGCCGTTTCTGCCAGCCACAAGCACATTTAGAGTGTTTTTCTGTTTTACTGGAGTAGTAAACTTTGGAAGAGTTTTAGGAATCTCTAAGGTTTTTTTTTTATCTTCTCTTTGGAAGAGAAGTAAGTTTTCAATTTTGTTTCGTTCCTTATCGTCTATATTTATGGTTCCAGTTTTTTTATCAAGGATAAATGTTGTAATTAAATTTCCTTTTTTATCATATAGATTGTAATAAATTTTATACTCATCCTCTTTCGGAATTTTTGGGAATTCCAAACCATTTTTTGAGAGAAGTAATTGAAACCCTTTGTCGTTTATCAATTTTTTAAAGGAATCTACTGTGGTATCGGCCTTTTGTTCTAAAAACGTTCTATCATCCAGTTTATTTATGAAAGCAGGAAGAGCAGCATTTAAATCTATAATGCCGACAGGTTGTTCAGGATTATTATTATTAACTAGGTAAAATTTTAAATCATCAAGATGAATCGCAATTTCTCCAACGGGATCACCAATCTTATTTGAGACTTGAAAACTTATAACTAAATTTTTTTCAGAAGGAGTCTGATTTACTTCGAAATTTTTATCCTCAAGAATCTTTTTAATATTATCTGAATTAACAGTGTCTACCACTTGTTTTTGTAGAGCTTTTATTTTTTCAGCAGTTTCTGTTAATTTACTTTTATTCTTAGTTAAGAATTTAATTACATCTTCAGAAAAACTATCGAAATCATTGTAGTTTATCTCATTTTTTGAATCTGGGGTCTTTAAATAAAGTTTTGCCTCTTCTTTAGATAAAGCCAAATTCAAGATTATATTAGATTGATTATCAGTAACTTTTAAATATGTAGCGACTTCATTGTCTACGACAGGAATAAGTAACAGATTTTGATCAGCTAAGAATTTCTGGAAAACCTCATACTCAGATAATTTTATCAATAATGATTTTTTTAATACCAACCCCTCTTTGAAATTTTTCGTTTCAACAATATAGTCGACATAATCAAACAAAGCTTTTTGCACAGGATCAGTATTAAGTTCACTATCATCATTTGAAGTAGGAACTATTTTTAGATCATCATAATTTTTTCTTGGCAAACGCAGAGAATCACGTACTTCACCAATATCTTCCTGAAAACGAGCATTAAACGCACCCATCTGTCCGACCTCTTTTATAAGAGAGCTGCTATGTTTTTCCAGAACAGCAAGAGTTGATCGTGTTTTGAAAGTATACCAAAATTGAAGAAGAAGAAGACAGGCGATAAGCAAAACAGCCAAAACCTTTATTGTCTTAACAAACCTAATTTTTTTTAGAAAACCAAACATGAAAACGGGCTCTTTATTAACTTAGGAGATTCTAAATAAAAACCATGTTTTATGCAAATTAAACTTTGGACTTGCATTTTTTTTCAGGAAAAGTACAATTTTCAAGCAAACCAATCTTTGAAAACGAGCGGGTGTCGTATAATGGCTATTACCGCAGGTTTCCAACCTGCTGACAGGGGTTCGATTCCCCTCACCCGCTCCAAATAGTGGAGAAAGTTTAGCCGAACCACATTGAAGCATGATGCAATTATGTTAAGATCGCAATAATATGGTTAATGAACTAATCACTGCTTTAATTTTAGGTCTTGTTGGTGGATTGATCCCCGGTCCAGTTTTGACTGCTACATTCACCGAGATTTTGCAATCAGGAATATTAAAAAGTTTCCGGATCATATTATGGGCGATGTTTACCGAAACAGTAGTGGCCTTGATAAGTTTGATTTTATTTTCAATGATGATCTTTCCAGATTATTTTTTTCAAGGACTCTCGATAATCGGTGCAGGAATTTTAATCTGGATTTCAACTTCTATTTGGAAAATTAAAAGAATCGATTCGGATGATAAAGTATATTTTAGCTTAGGGGAAATTTCTGCCATGATATTAGCAAATGGTGTTTTGTGGACATACTGGATTACAGTATGCATACCAAAGGCTATTTTGTTAGGGGATGAAATAATTTTTGGATCATATTTGTTTTTATTGCTAGTAGAAATCGGCTGGCTTATTTCCACATCTGCAGTGGCAGTTATTTTTTCGAGATTTAGAAAAATACTTTCAAATCCCAAAATAGTACCAATAATTTTTAGAATTTTTGCCTTAACATTTATATATTTCGCATTCGATATGTTATATGACAGTGCCGAATTTTTTCTAAAAACTTAAAAAATCTTCATGAAAATATTTCAGAAAAAATAATTTTCAAAATTATGAAAAAATAAAAAAATCCTCAAAAAAATAAAAAATAAAAAATATTTTTATGAAAAAACTTTTTTCAAAAAAAGCGAATAAAAAATACGATATTGAATTAATGGCTTATTTTAAATAAAATTCAGTGGTGGTAAAAATTTATCAATAATTATTAAAAAATAATTTTATTGCATTTCTTGTTGATTATTTTTAGAAACGCATTAGAATAAAAGTAAGATTTAATAACCCTCGTCCTATGCCAGCAAAGAAAAAGGCAAAAAAACCAGCAAAGAAAGCTGTTAAAAAAGTAGTAAAGAAAGCAAAGAAAGTTGCAAAGAAAGCAAAGAAAGGAAAGAAATAAAAATACTCAAATGTTTTTTACAAACATTTGAAAAAAGACTCTTGAATGTTTCAAGGGTCTTTTTCGTTTGTTTTTGAAAAATAAAAAGATTAGTATTCACGCATTAATAAATAATTAATTCATTCCATGTGAAAAAAATAAATCTTATCTTGTTTGTAACCTTGTTCTTGCTTATAACAAACTCAGTTTTTGCTCAAGCTATGCTATTTGTAGGAGATGGATGCCCTCACTGCGAAAACGTGGAAGAGTATTTTTCTGAAAATAAAGTGCAAGAAAAATTCGATATAAAAACATTTGAAATTTTTAATCATCCTGAAAATCAAATCATATACGAACAGGAAACTAGAAAAGTTGGATATAACGGTGGTGGAGTTCCGGTGTTGGTTGTGGAAAATAAATATATTGCAGGAGATGTGCCAATTATTAATTACTATGATGAAAAATTAAAAACATATAATGCAGAAAAAGAAGCAGGAGATGAAACAAAAGATTCACAAGCTACTTCAGATGAGTCATCCCTGGTCCCGTCGACTCTTACGGAAGAAGAGTTAGAGGAAATAAAAGACCTTGCTGAAGAGGAAGATTTAAATGCAGAGATAGTTGATAATTCTACTAAGACTGAAAATAAATTTGGATTTTCATACGGAAACAACAAATATTATTACATAGTTGGAGCAATAATGCTGATGAGTATACTAGAGCTTGGAATTTACTTCCGAAAAAGAAAATAATTATTCAAAATCAAGTTCCACTTCCTCTCCCATTGCTGGAGTGTGGACATCGTTATATCCATTATCGGCCAATGCATGAGTGAAAGCGTCGATTTGTTTTTGCTCACCATGTACAAGGAATATTTTCTTCAATCCTTTAATTCTACTTATATATTCGATCAAGTCACTTCTATCTGCATGAGCGGAGAACGCATCCATTATGAATATATCTGCTTTCACATCGTATGGATCACCAAATATATTAATTCGTTTTTCTCCATTAACCAATTTCCTTCCCAAAGTGTTTTCGGCCTGATATCCGACAATAAGAACGGCATTCTTTGGATTATCAATATTATTCTTTAAATGATGAAGAATACGTCCATGTTCACACATTCCTGACGCAGAAATGATGATCATCGGCCCGGTTTTAGTATTTAATGCTTTTGAATCTTCAACACTGCGTGTGTAATACAGTTGCTCAAAAGTAAACGGATCATCACCTTTAGTGATAAATTTATCGTAAGCATCTTTATCACAACACTCAGGATGAGATCTAAAGACCTCACTGATATTTGCAGCCAAAGGACTATCGACATAAATAGGTAATGCAGGAATTTTCTTTTCTTTTTGGAGAACATTTAAGTGATAAATTATTTCTTGAGCACGCTCTAATGCAAACGAAGGAATAATTAATTTTCCACCACGGCCAACCACTTTATTTACAATGAACGCTAGATCATCACCAACACTCTGTAACGGCGGATGTAACCTGTTTCCATATGTACATTCGATAATCAATACATCTGTTTCAGGAATTAATTGAGGGTCTCGTAGAATAGGAATTCCTCGTCTTCCAAGATCTCCGCTAAAACATACACGTAAATATTTTTTCTTTTTTTTGTCGAAGAAAATCATGTGAACAAGAGAAGAACCGAGTACATGCCCAGCATCATAAAAAGATGCAACTACTCCATCTTCAACCACGAAAGATTGTTCATATCCAACTGCATGAAACAATTGTAGAGCAGCTTGAGCTTCTTCCATGTTATAAAGCATTGGAATATCTTCATCTTCTTTGTTTTTATTTGGTTTTTTCTTCTTTCTTCGTTCTTCCATATATTCCGCCTCACGTTCTTGTATAAAAGCACTATCAAGTAACATGTAATTGCAAAGATCTCTCGTAGCATAAGTGGAATATATTGGGCCTTTAAATCCTTGTTTGACGAGAACAGGAAGGTCTCCACTGTGATCTATATGAGAATGTGAAAGAATAACACTATTAACTTTTTTTGGATCAAATAAAAAATTCACATTCTTTTCATAAGAGTCTTTTCGTCTTCCTTGAAACATTCCGCAATCAAGAAGAATTTGTTTACTACCAAAAGTAATCAGATGCTTTGAACCTGTTACTTCTCCCCCCGCCGCACCGGCGAATTTTATTTTCATAATGAAATATTATTTTTTGTTCTTTTGAAATTATATCATGCTTATTCGGAAATTTCGATCTTTTTATTCATAATCTTCGATTTCATTTCCTCATCATATTCTCCGTATCCAATAAAATTTTTGAACCAGATTTTGGCCTCATCTTCATTCATAAGTCTTGTCTGTGACTTTTCACTTTTCATAGGATAAAATTCAGCATTTGTAACAAGTTTGTCATCTTCATCTCTATTCAGAGAAATTTTGACTCCAAGTTCCTCCTGGGTGTCTTTTGACCAATATTGATCGAAAATAAAATTTCCAAGAGAGAACAAAATCAATTTGCCTTTATAATTTTCAAATCCCTGGACAACATGTGGATGATGACCAATTATCAAGTCAGCACCTGCATCTACAAACTTTCTTCCATATTCCTTTTGTTTATCCAAGGCCTTGTGTTGATATTCATTTCCCCAGTGAATGGATACGACAACAAAATCAACTTTATCATCCAATTGTTTTATCAAATTTAGTGCTTCGTCATAATTTAATTTGTAAATAACGTCATTGAAGCAGACAAATGCATAATTCCAATCATCACTTTTCCCATAGTAGACACTTTCTATATCCGCACTAGTCGAATTGCCGCACCAACCGACATCATTTTGCTCTAGTGCTGCAATTGTAGATGTCCGGCCATCTTTTTTTTGGTCCAATGCATGATTATTCGCAATAGAAACCAGTGTGAATCCCTTATCTTTAATAAGTTTCGCTGTATCTTCATGAAATCCAAAAACCATAGAGGTTTCAGAATGAACCCCAGTGCCTTTGATAGGACCTTCCAGATTTGCAAAAACTACGTCTGCACTACCAAAAAATGGGTTATCTTTCAGGTCAACCTTAAAAGCATAGTTAGGATCTTTATTTCGATCCATCAAAATTCTTACATATCTTCCAAGCATCATATCTCCAAACGCCATTATAACTAATGGTCTATTTTCAAAATCATTTTCAATGACTTCAGAAATTTTCCCTTCTTCATTCTTATCTCCATCATTTTGAGCAACATTTACTTGAGTATTTTTACCAACAAAATCTACAACTTCCGGAGTAGTTAATGTGCCACTATAAAACTGAAACAGGAGCAAACCAGTCAAAAATACACCAATATATACAGGAATCTTCCCCATGTATTATAAATCTAACATTTTATTCAGATCGCCAGTCTTTTCCAGAGTCTTTAGATCATCGCCACTACCTATATGATGACCATTAACGAAAACTTGAGGAGTATCTGTTCTTCCACCGGATTTCGATTCCATCTCTTTTTGCATAGCCACATCATCATCTATCGTATGTTCTTCATATTTAACACCTTTCTGATCTAAAAATTCCTTACATTCTTTCGAGTAAGGACAATAAGATTTCGTGTAAACCAATACTTCTGCCATAGGAATATTTTATTAAATATTACACTAGTGATGATACTCTTTTCCGGTGATAATACAAATAGCTCTAAACAGCTGCTCCAGTAGTAAAATTCTAATCATTTGGTGAGTAAAAGTCATTTTTGAAAAGGACAAAACAACTTGAGACCTTTTTCTGATTTTATCAGTTAACCCATAAGGTCCACCAATTATGAAAGTCAGATTTTGGCCAATGTCCTTGTATTTTTGAATTAATTTAGAAAAATCTACGGATGAGAATTCTTTTCCTTTTTCATCCAAAGAGATGCACACGCTGTCTTTATCTAGAGTTTTTAGAATTTCTTCGGCCTCTGCCTCTTTTGCGGAAAATGTAGTGAAAGTTTTTGATGCTGAAATCTCCTTCAAATCCAAAATTTCCACATTAAAAAAAGGTTTAAGGCGCTTCAAAAACTCATTCTCAGCTTCAGAGATATATTTGTCCTTATTTTTGCCAATTCTTACAATTTTGATTCTCATGAGATAATTTTATGCTAAAATCCTAACTAATAAAACAAATTTATGGAAAAAAAGATAAAGATATACACAGATGGCAGTTGCCTGGGAAATCCAGGACCGGGAGGGTGGGGAGTTGTAGTTTTGCACGATGAAAAAGAAGTTCATATCAAAGGAGGAGAAAAAGATACGACAAACAATCGTATGGAAATGATGGCGATTATTCATGGGTTGAAATACATTCACGATAAAAAATTGACTTCATCAACAATAGAGCTTTATAGCGACTCAAATCTTCTTATGCAGAGCCTCATACAAGGATGGAAGCGCAAAGCAAACCTCGATCTATGGGAAAAGATAGACAGTCTTCGTGGAGGAAACTTATTTGCAGCAAATAAGTTGAATATCAAGTGGATCTGGGTAAAAGGTCACGCCTCAAACAAATACAACAACATAGCAGACGAACTGGCAGTAGCCGCATCGAACAAAATTCAAAAAGCAAAGTGATTATTACTGCATCTTTGCAACAATATCATCTTTCGGTCTGAAGCCCATCATTTGGTCTACGACCTGTCCATCTTTGAAGAAAAGGATAGTGGGAATAGATTGTATACCATATTCTCCTGCAACTCCTGGAACTTCATCTACATTTAGTTTGCAAACCTTCCATTTCCCGTCAAACTCAGTTGCAATTTGTTCTATTGTAGGGCCAAGCATTTTACATGGACCGCACCAATCAGCGTAAAAGTCCACTAGTACAGGCAATTTACTCTTCAATACTTCATCTTTAAAATTTTCTTCCGTTAAATGTAATTCAGCCATAAAAACAGGTTAAAAAATATTTTATTTAATCTCTGATTTTGTAAAAATTTCTTCAATTTGTTTATCCAAATCTTTCGGATCGCCACTGGATACTTTTCCAACAAATGATTTTCTTAATATGCGAAGGAAAGGCAGTTTTCGTATAGCATATTGATAAGGAGAATGTCTCAAGTCCCTTTTATCCTTATAGCAGGGATCCTTGATGAATCTTAAAGCTACAAGCGCTTGGTCTATCTCTCTTATTTTATCCTCCACTTTTTCGGCTGGAATACCTTGTTCCATAATTATTTTATAGAAATAAAGTTCATATGGGCCTTTTTTCTCGCTATTGGAAGATGCTTCGGTCCACCTGGGAAGAACAGAGAAAGCGACGATATTCTTTGATGGAACAGCAAATAACACCCATCTTATAAATCCATTTTTAACAGTGTCATCTTTCGCGATACCGTAAAATAACCCATACTCGTCAGTCATGTCCCTAAGAATTTTGGTCTTCTCTCTAAAAATCGGATCTTCGAAAACAAATTCATCAACTTTAGTTGCAAGTTCTTTATCTATTTTCGTAATGTCTTTAAGGCTTACGGCTTTGCCACCTTTCATTTTATATGCAAGTTTTAGAAGTGTGGCTGCGTGAAATTCCTGAAAAGCTATTTTTAAACCGTCATTCACAAGAGTTTCATACATTCCTCCTAAAATATTATCCATTTTTTCTTGGAAGAATTCATAGTCATTTCCCAAATTATCAATAACAATAGTCATCCCATCATCCATAGCGATTTTTAATTTATATTCCATTTCGTCGAACTCATGATAATTCACAAAATCAAAATGGATTGTGAACGCATCCTGGTTTTGAGGAATAACAACAAGACTCTTTTCATACAAACACAGCCTGCCGCTTCCCTTGTTTATAAGTTTAGCAAACTTACTCATCCTCTCGAAACTACACTCAAATTCAGCCTTAAGTTTGCCGCTTTTCATAAATAGGGCATCAACTAGAAATTCATTTCTGGATTTATATATATCGATCAACATTTGATCAAACAAGTTCCCGGAATCGCTAAGAATGTATTTCTCTTTATTGAAAGTAACGAAAATAATTTTTTCTTCTTTGTAATAAAATTCTTTGATCTCAGAAAAATTAATAAGCTCACCCTTATCTGTGGCGCCCTTACCTTTTAGTCTAAATCCTTTTTCGTAAATGATAACCTCGCCTTCCTTATCAATAAGAAGTTTACTAAGGAAATTAAACTTTTGATATCTCAGATTATAAGATAGTTCCATACTTTTTTACTAAAAGTGCCGAAAACTAACACCCCCCAAAAATAAAACTACGAATGTATTTGAAAGAATCTAGCAAAAGAGACTCTAATAGAAAATGGTTTTTTTGTAAAGTGCTTCTTCTGGGCAAACACCTCGGGTGCATTGTTTGTAAGCCAAAAAAATGATATAATTCTAAAACAAATTCGTATTAATAAATGATGAATAAAATGATTAAAAAATGGTTGGGAATAGGATTGATTGGTTTATTTATATTTACTGTACAAGGAGTAGACCCGTTAAATACAGATGAAACAAAGACTTTTGTTTACAGCTATGAGGGATCGCCGATCTCCATAAATTCGAGGCAGATGGCCAGCGTAGAGAACAGTCTTTCACCATACAAAACTGCATACACATTTATTTCAGAAGAAAGAAAGCCGGACTTCGAATTTACTTCTGTTGGAGGAACATGGGAAAAAGTCGCTCCATCGGGAACAAATATAGAGATGTATGTAAGATTTTTAGTTGAAGGAACATGGACCGAATGGTTGGATCTCGAAGGAGAACCGGAGCCGGGAAACCAAGGGACATATGTATCAACTGCTTCAACAAATCCTGCGGATAGTATGCAATACAAAGTGGTCATGTATGGAGATGGAGTATCTGTTCCAATGTTGAAAAATATTAAATGGACTTTTATAAAAGCTGGAAAAACAGTAGAAGCTTCCACTCAACCAATGGCTAGATATTCAGCTTCAGTAGTTAACAAGCAAGTGGTGGCCTTAGTGGAAAATGAAGCGGGAATTGTTCCTCGTTCTAGATGGGGTGCAAATGAATCATATAGGTACACAAAAAACAACGACAAAGATCCAGTATTGGTTGAAATGGAAAACGGTTATTACGAAAAATACAAAGAAGAATTGAAAATTTCAAAAGTGGTGAGTGAAAATAACGAAGGGGATAAATACAAATGGCCCCTTCAGTATCCGGAAAAAATTACAAAATTTATAATTCATCACACGGCGACAACAAAGAATTTAGAAAATCCAGATCAAGCGATAAGAGACATATATTATTATCATGCAATGACTCGTGGATGGGGAGACATAGGATACAACTATGTAATAGATACGAATGGAAAGATATATGAGGGACGTGCAGGTGGTGAAAGTGTGGTTGGAGCACATGCCGGGGCCGGAAACACAGGATCAATAGGAATAGCTGTTCTTGGTAACTATGAAGAAAATCCAGTCCCAGAGAAAGTAATAAAATCTCTCAGTAAATTTATAAGTAAAAAAGCAAAAGTTAATAAAGTGGATGTAAATGGTAATACGAGTTTTAGAGGAAAGAGTAGGCCAAATATTATGGGACATAGGGACGTGATGGCCACAGATTGTCCGGGAGAATATCTGTATGAAAAGCTTCCATTGATTAGGTCACTGGCCTCAAAGAATTATGATGAGAAAAAGAAATATGTGAAAGACTACGATTTCCAGGACAAGTCTGACAGTTATTATGTAGAGTTAAAACCGAACCAAGAAAAAGAAATTACTCTGCGTCTTCAAAATATAGGTAAAAAATCTTGGAATGGTTCTACGTATATATTGGTAGATCGTGATCCATCTTTTGAAAAAGTAATTTCATTCCCTGAAAGAGATGGAGTTATTTTAGGAAAAGTACAGGAATCTTCCGTTGCATCGGGAGACACAGGAACATTCAAATTTAAAATCAAAGGTGGGAAAAAGGGAGAAACGGTTTATATGAAAATAGCAGTGCTTGCTGATGGAATAACAAAGACGTCAGACTACCTGACTTTACCGGTTACAGTAGAACAAAGTTCATATAAATACGATTTTATAGACGGTAAATATCCACCAATAATTATGTCTCCGGGAGAAGTTTTTGAGGGCTGGATAAAATTAAAGAATACAGGAAATTCATCATGGGATAATTCAGGAGATAGCGAAGTTACGTTAGCTGCAGATCATGAAAGAAATAGAAAAAGTGAATTTATTAGTCCATCTTCATCAAAGATAGGACGACTAAAAGAAAGTAAGGTAGATCCGGGCAAAACTGGAACATTCATTTACACAATAAAAGCTCCAAATAAAAATGGATACTATCAAGAATACTTCACCCCACTTGTTGATGGAGATACGTGGATGAAGGACACTGGTATGTATTTTGAAACAATTGTTTCTTCAGGCGATCTCTATTACGGGGAAGTGGTGAACCAGAGCCAGAATCAAATATTGGAACCTGGGAAAAAATATATTTTGTGGGTAAAGATTAGAAATATGGGAAAAGAAAAATGGAATAAGAAAGACGTATCAATGACTGTAGTAGATGCATGGGGTAGTACAGTTTCAAATATGAAATTAGTACAGGAAGAAGTAATTTCAGGAGGGGTTGGAGAATTTAATTTTACATTGTCCGTAAATAAAAATGCGACACTTGGAAACCGAGATGTCACATTTGTTCCAAAAGTGAAGAAACTGCCGATTTTAGCAAAGCCAATGAAGATTAGTTTCAGAGTCGATACTACTCAGACGCCAACTTATAGTGGTCCTGTAGTTAAACAGGGAACCGGAGAAGAAGGGGATATTAGAGTCAAACTGAGTTTTTCAGGAGCGCCGGAAATAGGAGGAAGTGGAGACTTTGATATTTACAGTGGTACGGAACAGATAACATCAGCAAGTAAAACTGACACAGTTTACGCATATCAAACGGATACGGGATACCGTGTAAAAATAGGAAAGAATGCGTATTCAAAAACAAATCCGATAAGATTCGTTCCAAAAGATGGAACAGTCTTGGAAATAAAGAACTGGAACAGACTGGGATGGGACGGAAAGACAAAAGACAATACATTTAGAGGGGTTTTGGAAGTTAGAAAAGACGACGATAAATTAATAGTTATAAATGAGTTGCCTCTTGAATCTTATCTGAAAGGACTTGGAGAGGTTCCAAATTCTGAACAATATGAAAAGATGAAAGCGATCATGGTGGCGGCAAGAAGTTACGCGAAATTTTACATGACTAAAGATCAAAAATTTAAAGGAAAACCGTACAATTTGGATGACGATCCTGCAGTCTGTCAGAAATATTTAGGATACAACATGGAAAAGAGGAGTCCTAACGTCACAAAAGCGGTTGAAGAAACTCGCGGACAAGTGGTGACATACAATGGAGAATTGGTAAAAACACCTTATTTCACACAGACAGATGGGACAAAAACAAGAAGTGCGAAAACGGTTTGGAATTGGGACGCGGCTTTCCTTGTTCCCGTAGACGATTCTATGTGTAAAGCAAAGCAGTTTGCAGGACATGGAGTGGGAATGAGTGGGTGTGGAGCTAGAGCTATGGCTGAACAGGGAAAAGATTATTTGCAGATTTTAAAACACTATTATACCGGTGTCGATATAACAAAAATGTACTAAAAAATCTGCGCAACGCAGACTGAATACAAAAATAAAAATAAAAAAATATGGCACTAAGACTTTTACCAGTAGAAAACTGCGAAAGAATAAAAGGAATAAAAAGATCAGTAACGGATCAGATTCGCGAGAAATTAAGAATGAGAGAATTCGCAAATGATAAAAGAGTGCTGGCTCAAACTTGCAAAGATTTGAGCAGGTATTTTACTGACAGCGAAAAATTCGAAATGCCGGAACTGAAAGGTTTGCTTGTAAACCTGGAACGCACGATTCTATGTTTGCAAAGGAAAAAGAGAACAATGGTGGAAAGAGAAAATGCAAAATTGAATAAAAAACTTCAAAGAAGAAGAAAAATATAGTATAAGTAGGCCATGATCACATTGGCCATAAACACAGCATCAGCGACTACAGAGATCGCGCTTTTAGACGCTTTTGGGAAACTAATAAAAGAAAAATCTTGGTTAAGTAAAAATACCGAAGCGGAAAAACTAATGCCTGAAATAGATATATTATTCCAAGAGACAGGTAATCGATTTGATGAAGTTGGAAGAGTTATTTGCGTTAAAGGGCCTGGATCTTTTACCGGGTTGCGCGTAGGAGTAACGGTTGCAAACACTTTCGCTACATTGAATAATTGCGAACTTTTTGCGATAGATACTTTTGAATATTTATGGAAAGAGAGAAGTGAATTTTCGAGAACGGCTCTTTTGATTTTTGCTGGAAGTCTGGGGGTCTATGTTAGCAAGAATGGAGAGAATTCCGGCACAGCAAAATTAATAAGCCTGGAGGAATTGAAGAAATATCTGCAAGAGAATGATTTGGAAGAATGTTTCGGAGATATAAGCAGCGCGCAGAAGGAAGGATTATTATTCACAGAACGAGGAAAGACTTTCGGAAAAATAATGGAAGAGATTTTTGTGGATATTGAGAATGGAAAATTTAGAAAAGTAAAAATTATCGAACCGGTCTACATAAAAAAACCACAAATTACAGAAAGCAAAAAAACAATATTTAATTAAAGATGTAATTCCGGACTTGATACGAAATCTATCAAAGAGTAGATTCTGAAATGTCCTAACAGTCACTATGCTATACATTGTATCAACACCAATTGGAAATTTAGAGGACATCACGTTGCGTGCAATAAGAACATTAAAAGAAGTAGATCTTATAGCCGCAGAAGACACTCGTCACGTACAAATACTTTTGAACAAATATGAGATAAAGAATGCGGTAACGAGTTATCATTCATACAGTGGAGAATTAAAATTGGATAAGATTATTGAAACGTTGAAAGAGGGAAAATCTGTGGCACTCGTATCGGATGCAGGCACCCCTGGAATATCTGATCCGGCATACCAATTGATAAGACGTGCGATAGAAGAGGGGATTCAGATATCTCCAATACCGGGAGCTTCAGCTCTTTTGGCGGCATTGGTAATGAGCGGAAAAACAATGCATCATTTTCTGTATTTGGGATTTTTACCTCTGAAAAAAGGTAGGCAAACTTTATTGAAATCTCTAGCAAATGAAGATAGAAGTATAGTTATTTATGAATCTCCACATAGGATTCTCAGAACTCTATCTGATCTATTGGAATATCTTGGCGATAGAGATATAGCTATTTGTCGCGAAATTACAAAGATATACGAAGAAGCTCTTCGAATGAAAATCTCAGAAGCGATAGAACATTTTAAAACAAAAAATCCAAAAGGAGAGTTTGTGTTGGTGGTGTAAGAATTTTATTGCACCAAAGGGGAAAACTATTCTATAATCCCCACTAGATTTATTCCTCATTTTGTCTGTGAAAAATAATTTCATGAAAAATAGACGTGGTGCAACAATTATTCTTGCAATTGGTATTTCAACGTTGCTTCTGGTTTTTGCTATTGGAATTGGAAAGGTTGTGCAAAATTCAAGTAAAAGCATAAGGGATTTCAAAAACAAATGGCAGGCAGGACTTGTAGCAGACAGTATAAAAGAGCAGTTAATGTTAGAGAGTAAAGATGAGGGAGCTGGATATAATATGGATGAAGGGAGTTGCGGAGATACAATATCAGAGGTGAATAAATTGGTAGAGAATATTGATAAAGAAATATATAAAAAGAAAGAAACATCAAGCAACCCAACGGATTATATTCAGGAGTGTGCCATTCTTGAAGCACAGGGTAAAGAATGCCCCCCACCTCCAGAGGAGACTGAATGTGCTCCAGAAAATTACCCTTGCGATACAACAAATCCACAAATCTATACACCGAGTGGATCAATAAATTTTAAATGTTCAGTTCAAGGAACGAATGATGTGGAGATAGATAATACAACAGTATCAAGTCCAATAACTTGTGATAAGACAGGTGACACAAATAAATGCTATACAATTCCTACGGCAAATACTGGAAATGCAGGAATAGAATGTAATGATAAATACCCAGTTACCGATGTAGCAAGGCTAGAACAATGGGTGTCAATGATGTTCCCAAAAGAAATTGCTACAGATTTATCAAATGCATTTTTTGAAAACGATCCCCTTCGCCACCCATGTAACTGGGGAAAATTAAAATTTGGGAGTGATGCTGGGAAAAGAGTTATAGTGCCTTTGTATTACAATACGGTGAATGCGGATGGGACTATGGCAGTACATCAATTGGGAAGCGAAAATTCGGATCAGCTATATATACGTGTGCGCACACCGTGTAAACCAATAGGAATAAGAGAGGTGACAGTCGGTGGAGTTACAATGCAATGTAAAGATATAACTACTCCGACCGAAAAAGAACAAGCGGAGGAGTGCCAATATCCGAATATATGCAGTGATACGAATAGATATGCATTGAATACAACGAGTTGTCCGGGGGGACCTGGTGCATGTAAGGAAACGCAAAGTGACAAAACTCTTCTCGTTTGGCAGATATCTGGAGAATGTGGTGTCACTGGATCAACTTCTGGAGAAAGCCAGCCATGTGCTTTGATACATAATCAAGAACTTAAAACTCCATCAGAAAGAGCAGACTATAATTCAGAAATCTCTGAAAGCAGTTTGAATGATTACAATACCTCATCAGGTATTTTATCAATGGGAAGTAGCACAGTTGATGATAGACACGGAACATTAACAGGTAAAAAGATGACAGTCCCGTTCGAATGTGGACTTGAAACTTTACAGCCAAATATAAAAGAATTTTTAAATGCTGCATACGAAGTACAATTAGCCGAATGCCCAGCATATCCATTCTCTTCAATTCTAAATCCAACTTTACAACTGGCAATAATTGAACCCGAAATAAAAGATAACGACACTCCTCCAAACAGAGTTCCATACCTCGAATATCAAATAGTCACAAACAAACCAATCGCAAATCCTCTGGAAATATTTAGTGCAGATGTAAATTTTTCCGGGCAAAATTTCAAATTAGTAGAAACGATAGAACAGGTAAAAAACATAATAGATTTTGCTATACAAAACTAAGGGCATTCCTATTGCATTTTTGCGAAAAAATGGCATAATAGCTTCTTGTCTCTAAATTACTTTCACAGTGATTCGCTGTATCGTACCAGTGAATTACTGTGAGGGTAATTAAATACTCTCATGCCCTTTGAGAACTAGGAAGAAGAATTATTATGTTATTTTTCATTTATATCCTGCATTTTATGTGTCATTCCTGCGCATTTGTTGTCATTCCCATGAAAATGGGAATGACAGTAGAAACGCGGGAATGGTTCGATAAATGCGGGAAACAACCTTTTTTCTGTCTTCGCGGAATTCTCTGCGAGGACTGAACGATATGCAAGCACACAAGTGCAAGAAGACCACGGAATAAATGGGGAAACCCAAAAACCTTGAAAGGGGAGACACGGAAATGAAGACAACGCGCAACTCGAAGACCCTGGCCGCCCTGACGATCATCGTCATGGGCATGATCCTCAACCTCAACCCGTGGGCCATGGAGATGGCCTACGGCAACCCGTCCTACCCGGAGTGGAGCGGACAGTCCTACGCCCCGCACTTCGCCGGTGTGTTCACTATCGCCACGTCCGTGAAGGTGCACCACGATGGTGGCTCCACCTTCATGCTCATCGCGGCTTCTACCGGAGCGATCGGCGCCAAGGACATCTACCGCAGTGACTTCGACGGTACGAGCTGGAGCCCGCCCTACGTGCTCACTCAGTTCTCTTCCCCTACTCAGAACGACTGGGATACGGAGATCGACTTCCTCGCGAACAAGATCTACGTGTCCACGAGTGACGGGGGAGCGATCAGGGTGTGCAACTGGACAGGGGACCCCAACTGCAGTACCCAGCCCGGCACGGCAGGTACGAACCCGAGTGCCCTCTACCTCGACAGCGCCAACAACCTGATGTACTACGCGAATGCGAGCGGCACTGCCAGGAGATACGTCATGAATGGAGCCCCGACTCCATGGACGTTCGAGCTGGTTCCATCCTTGACGTACGTCGCAGGAGCGGTGGTTCAAGGCCTGTACCTCGGCCCCACCTACGCTCTTGTGACGCAGCAGTGCAACGGCAACTTCATCTGCGGCAGTGGCTTGGATGAGGCCTACACGTACATCTACCTGGACAACGGAGTGGCCCAGCCCCTCTCGTCAAGGTGGACTCTCGTTCCGGGGAGCAACCTGCTCATCCCGCACCCGGAACCGAGATACATCATGGGTGTCACGATCGACAGCGTGACCGGCACCCTCTGGTACGTGGCCCTGGATACTGACGGCCTGAACCCGGTAATCTACTCCGTTGCACCCGCATGCGGAGATAGCTACTGCCTGGGGACGGACGACTGCGCCGGTGACTGCTGCCCCGTGGCGAGCTGCAACGGACAGGGCTGCGCGGCCTACAACGCCGCTCACCCCTGTCTCTGCGTGGCGACCTGCGATGGCACCTGTGCTCCCAACGACGGATGCGGCTCGTTCTGTAACGGAACCTGCCCGCCGCCCCCGTCGGACTCCTGCGTGGATGGCAACACGCTTCGGCAATACAGCGCTTCGACCTGTGATCTCGGATCGTGCACGCAGAACTACTCGGACATGTCGTGTGCCTACGGCTGTTCGGGCGGCGCCTGCAACCCGTGTACCCCGAGCTGCGTGGGAAAGGACTGTGGTGCGGACAACGGCTGTGGCGAAAGCTGCATGACCGGAACCTGCCCCACTGGCCAGACCTGCAACGCCGGAGTCTGCGAGTGCATCCCGGACTGCGCCGGCAAGGAGTGTGGTGATGACGGCTGTGGGGAAACCTGCGGCACGTGCACCATCCCCGAAACCTGCGACGGAATGGGGCAGTGCAACTGCGTCCCTGAAACGTGTGAGACTCTGGGAAAGGTGTGCGGAACTTGGGGAAACGGCTGTGGCGGAAACGTCACGTGCCCGACCCTGTGTGACGACTACCCGAACAGCGCTTGCAACGTGATGGGAAGCGGATGTGTCTGCGATCCTGATACGTGCATCACTCTCGCCTACGCCTGTGGCCCGATCCTGAACGACGGCTGCGGCGGGAGTTTTCCGAGTTGTGGAACGTGCGGTCCGGGCTACGGCTGCACCGACCACGACTGTGTTCATACCGGTTTCTGCGGAGACTCCGTCTGC
>Ga0074195_1000912_pt1 | contig 48393 bp, 44 predicted proteins | sample EPASupsiteHSE623_FD_64525 | JGI IMG/M metagenome (GOLD analysis project Ga0074195, IMG submission 64525) | Bioremediated contaminated groundwater from EPA Superfund site, New Mexico - Sample HSE6-23 | ecosystem: Environmental > Aquatic > Deep subsurface > Groundwater > Contaminated ...
GAAGTGAGACAGAAGGCTTTTTCTACGTCACAAGGTCAAAGCCCTCAGGAGCCCAACAAGCTTCTTCTGTCTCGTATGGTGGGAGCTAACCACCATAAAAAACAAGATACAAGGAGCCCACCCTGTGGGCGAAAAAAGATCAAACAAACCATTCCGGAACCCGATATCGGCGGCCAGAGGTCATTGAAAGTCGACGTGGCTGATGACGATGCGGGGTTGGTCCAGGGGGATGACCTCGGGCTCGAGCCGTTGCAGTTCCTCGACGTGCCAATGGCCGTTGCGGGCCAGCAGCGTCAGGGCCTCGGCCTTGGACGACGCCAGCACGGTGACATCGGCCTGGAGGTAGTTCTCCCGGTGGATATGGGGCTCGTCGAGCATGGACCAACTGGAAAAACGCTTGCTGTGGCGCCAGACAAACAGATGCATGGGTGTCCTCCGGAAAGGGGGCGGCGAAAAGGTCGGAAACGGCAACCCTTGCACTCTACCCCCTCGCGTTGGCCGGCGCAAACCCTTGCTGCCCGGCTGCTCAAGGCAAAGGGTTCGGCGTTGACCTTTTCGGACGATGGTTTATAACCAGCATGGCTGGACCAAAGGGGCCGGCCACAACGAACGATGAAATCGTATGGGCACGGCGCGCCGTGCCCATACTCGGCATGGCACCGCACCGGAACCAACATCGTTCATATCAATTGTCGCCGGCGGGAATCCCGCCCGGCCACGGGACAGGAGCCGGCCGCGGCCGGGGCCGGAAGGAGGGGGCATGGAGATACTGATCATCGGCGCCGGCGCCCTGGGCGGTCTGTTCGGCGCCCTGCTGGCGGCCCATGCGACCACCTGCCTCTACACCACCAATGCGGACCACGCCCAAACCATCAATCGCGATGGCCTGACCCTGGTGGGCCTGGACGGCACGGGGCACCGCGTCGCCATCAGGGCGCTGACCGACCCGGAGGAGTACTCCACCCGGGCCGATCTGGTCCTCATCTGCACCAAGGTCCGGGCCACCGAGGCCGCGACCGCGACCGCCCGGCGACTCCTGGCCGAGGACGGCCTGGTCCTCACCCTGCAGAACGGGCTCGGCAACCTGGAACGGATCGGGGCCGTGGTCGGGCCGGATCGGGCCGCAGCCGGGATCACCGCCCAGGGGGCCACCCTGCTGGCGCCCGGTCGGGTCCGTCATGCCGGTTCCGGGCCGACCGTGCTCGGCGCCAAGCCCGGCCAGGCCGACAAGATCGGAGCCGTGGCCACGCTGTTCAACCGGGCGGGGATCGAGACCCGGATCAGCGACGATGTCGAGGCCCTGCTCTGGTCCAAGCTGATAGTCAACGTCGGCATCAACGGGCTCACCGCCCTCTTGCGGGTGCAAAACGGCGTGCTCGCCCAGGTGCCCGAATGCGAGGTCCTGATGGCCGCGGCCGTGGCCGAGGCCGTGGCCGTGGCCCGGGCCCTGGACATCGATCTGGGGGACGCCGACCAACTCGATCGGGTCCGGCAAGTCTGCATCCGGACCGCCGCCAACCGGTCCTCCATGCTCCAGGACATCCTCCGGGGCGTGCCCACCGAGATCGACGCCATCAACGGCGCCATCGTCGCCAAGGGGCGGGAGGCCGGCGTGGACACCCCGGTCAACCTGCTCCTCACCCGGTTGATCAAGGGACTGGAGGCCACCATCCCCCATCGGATCGAACCTTTTTCGCCCACCACCTCTTCCCAGGAGACTCCATGCAACAAAAAAAGCTGACCATTCCGGACATCAGAAACCGCAAGCACGGCACCCCCATCTCGGTGATGACCGCCTACGATTACCCCTGGGCGAAGATGGTGGACGAGGCCGGCATCGACATCGCCCTGGTGGGCGATAGCCTGGGCATGGTGGTGCTGGGTCATCCGGACACGGTCTCGGTGACTATGGAGGAGATGATCCACCACACCAAGGCGGTGGTGCGGGGCGTCGAGCACGCCCTGGTGGTGACCGACATGCCCTTTGGCTCCTACAACAGCTCGATCCCGGCGGCCATCGACAACGCCACCCGCATCCTCAAGGAGGGACGGGCCGACGCGGTCAAGCTCGAAGGCGGCGTGGCCATGGCCGAGACGGTGGCGGCCATCGTCCGCGCCGGCATCCCGGTGCAGGGCCACATCGGCCTGACCCCGCAGACCGCCACCAGCCTCGGCGGCTTCAAGGTCCAGGGCAAGAGCGCCGAGGCGGCCCGGCAACTGCTCGAGGACGCCCGCGCCCTGGACGAGGCCGGCTGCTTCTCCATGGTCCTGGAGGCCATCCCCGCGCCCCTGGCCGAACACATCACCAAGGAAATCTCCATCCCCACCATCGGCATCGGCGCCGGCCCCGCCTGCGACGGCCAGGTGCTGGTGATCCACGACCTGGTCGGCCTCTACGACCGGTTCACGCCCAAATTCGTCAAGCAGTACGCCAAGATCAACGAAGCGGTCGCCGTCGCCCTGGCCCAGTACAAGGCCGAGGTCGAGAGCCGCGCCTTCCCCACCGAGGTCCACAGTTTCACCATGAAATCCGAGGAGATGGACAAGCTGTTGCGGTTGTATTGACAGGGGGGCAAAAAGCGGAAAACTTCCGTGTTGTCATTGCGAGCGCAGCGAGAACTCTCAGCAATAATGGAGAGATTTCTCGTTGCGGCGCCCCTCGCAATGACAGCACGCAACTTTTTGCGAGACCATCTTGTGCTGGCGGGGGAAAACCGGGAGAAATAAGGCGCGGCCGGTGCGCCTCATTCCGTGCAGGTGGGCTCGATCCCTTCCTGGCGCAGCGCCGCCACAATGGCGTTGCCGAGCTGGACATCGAGATCCGGCACCTCGACGCCGGCAAGGCACTGCTTGAGCGAAACGTTCTGCATGATGAACACATGCCAGGCCACCGGTGTCCCCCGGTAGCCCTCGCCCTCCGCGGCCTCGCAGCCGCAGCCGATCAGATAGGCCGCTTCGTCCTCCAGGTATTCGATATACCAGCCCCAGTCCTCGTTGGTGGGATAGCTGGTGGCAAAGCCGGCCTCGGCCAGCTCCCGCGACAACCAGCAGGCCAGTTCGAACCCGTAGACACCGGGATTCACTTGGCACGATTCGGGGAGATAGGGCAGAAACCGGGTGGACGAGAATTCGATGCGCGACATGGGTTCTCCTCAAAGATGGGATGAGTCAAGGGTGGGCGACAATAACCCGCCAATCACAGGGGGCGGCCCAGACGCTTCTCGACCTGGCGCCGTTCCCATTGCGGGCCGAGAAAGCGGTGCGGCTGGAAGACGTGGGCCGCATGGAACAGCAGGCCCAGCCCCCAGCCGGCCATCACCCAGTAGACCCACATCCGCTGCGGGGCCACGATCAGGTTGAGGGCCAGCAGGGCCAGCACGACGATCAGGTACCGGGCCAGGTGGAGGTACCAGCCGCGCAGGGCGCGAACATGGGCAAAGGCCTCTTCTTCCTCTTGGCTGCGGGTCGTTTCGGTTTCGTTCATCAGGGTGCGCTCCGGGGCAAGGGTTGAGGAGTCCATCTCGAACACGGCGGCCAGGCACTTGAGCGATTCCAGGCTGGCCGGTTGCCCGGCCTCGAGGCGTTGGATGGTGCGGACGCTGAGGCCGCTGGCCTCGGCTAGCTGTTGCTGCGACCAGCAATGCTGCAAACGCAATTTCTGAATCGACATGTGCCCTCCCGGGTACCGGTTCGTGGTGTGGTGATGCGTCCACTCTGACCGAAACCGCGACAAAATACCACGACAGCAGGCCGTCACGCCACGACAAAGACACGCCGCCGAGCCGCCGCCAGGGGTGGGGTGCCGGTGGCGGTCCGTTTCAACCCAGGGCGAGCACGGCCGCGGCGAAGGCCGGCGGGGCCTCCTGGGGCAGGTTGTGGCCCACCCCCGGCAGCAACCGCCGTTCAAAGGCCGGGCCGAAAAAGCGGTGGTGCTGTTCGGAGCCGGCCACGGGGATGACGCCGTTGTCGCTGCCGTGGAGGACGATGGCCGGCACGGTGATGCACGGCAGGTGGGTCAGCCGCTGCTCGGTGGCCTCGTAGGCCGGGTCGCCGTCCACCAGGCCGAAGCGGTGGCGGTAGGAATGGATCGCCACCGCGACGAAGTCCGGGTTGTCGAACGAGACGGCGGTTTGCTGGTAGGTGGCGGCATCGAATTGCCAGGAGGGCGACCACAGTCGCCACAGGAGCTGGCACAAGTCGCGGCGGTAGCGCTCCAGCCCCCGCCGTCCCCGTTCGCCATGGAAGTAGTACTGATACCAGAGCTGCCTTTCCAGCTCCGGCGGCTGCGGCGTGGCGGCCGAGGGGATGTGCTGGATGTTGTAGCCGGCCCCGGAGACCAGCCCGCGCACCCGTTCCGGCCACAGGGCGGCCACGATGCAGGCGGCCCGGCCACCCCAGTCGTATCCCGCCAGGATGGCCCGGTCGATGGCCAGGCGGTCCATGAGATCGACGAGGTCGTGGGCCAGGGCCGCCTGCTGGCCGGAGCGGGGCGTCGCGGCGGCGAGAAACCGGGTCGGGCCGAAGCCGCGCAGATAGGGGACAACGACCCGGCAACCCGCGGCCACCAATATCGGGACAACGTCGTCGTAGGCGTGGATGTCGTAGGGGAATCCGTGCAGCAGCACCACCGCCGGGCCGTCCGCCGGGCCGCTTTCGGCATAGGCGATGCGCAACACGTCCGTCTCCGCCTGTTTGATCATGGTTCCTCCTTCGGGTCGGATGTCTTTTTAAGGCATGGTTCCGGGTGGTTCTTCCGTGGTTCCATGCCGCGACGAACAGGGGCTCGGTTCGGTTGCGGCGGCAGCGATCGGTTCCAGATCAAGATAGGCGGTCGGCACGAAACGGGGGGTGCAGACCGCGAGAAAGACCAGGTCCGTGGCCCCGGTGTTGGCGATCCGCTGGCGACAACCGGGCGGAATCAGGACCGTATCGCCGGGGCCTACCTCCCTGGGCGGGTCGTCGCCAATCTCCACCCGACCGCTTCCGGCGACGATCAGATAGCGCTCCTCGATACCGTCAAGGCCATGCCAGCGGGTGGTGCGCCCCGGCTCGACCCGGGCCCGGGCCACCGATACTGCCGGGTCGTCCGGGGTGTTGTGCAGCTCGACGATGAAACAGCCTTCCTCGAAGTAATACTCGTCCGGCATCATGGCGGCCTCCGTGTCGCTCTTCCGTCCCTTCAGTCAACGGCCAGAAAAACGCCGAACAATGCCAGCATGGCCCCGGCGAACTTCTCGATCCGGAAGATCCAGACCCCCAGCCGGTTCTTGATCCGCGCATTGCCCACGACCATTGCCAGCCCCATGTCCCAGAACAGCACCAGTCCGGCCATCCACAGGCCGTAGAGGCCGCGCACCGCCAGGCTGGTCTGCGGCGCCACCATGGCGGTGAACAGGCTGAGGTAAAAAATGGCGTTCTTGGGGTTGAGCATACCCGACATCAGGCCCAGGGTAAACTGCTGTCGCAGGCTGGCGGCATGGACAAACGAGGTCGGGCCGCTCGCCTCCAGGGGCCGCATGGGGGCGCGCAGCAGCAGGATGCCGACATAGAGCAGGTAGGCGGCGCCCAGGGTGCGCAGCCCCAGCATCAGCGAGGGCCACTGCCGCACCGTCTCCAGGCCGAGGACCGCCAGCAGCAGGTAGACCGCGTTGGCGCAGGCGATACCGGCGCAGACGGCAAAGGCGTAGCGCAGCGGCAGGCGGAGCGCGGTTTGCAGGATGAGGAAGAAATCCGGCCCCGGACTGAGCAGGGCGAGGAAATGGGCCGTGGCGATGAGCAGAAACTCCATGAACTCCTCCGTTTTTGGTCGGGGAGTATAGAGGATCGCGCGCGGCAATTATTGGATAAAATTGACCTGGTACTCCCGGGGGGTGACCGTGGTCATGGCCTTGAACTGGCGGTGGAAGTGGCTCTGGTCGCAGAAGCCGCATTCGAGCGCGGTCTCGGCGATGTCGCGGCCCTGCTGCAAGAGTTGGCGGGCTTGGTTGATGCGGCAGTTCATCCGGTAGGCATGGGGGGTGATGCCGGTGGCCTCCTTGAACTGGCGGATCAGGGTGCAGACGTTGGCGCCGAGATCGGCGGCGAGATGTTCCAGGGCCAGGTCCTCGGCCAGATCGGCCGCCAACAGCGTCTTGAGCTGCTCGACGCGGGGGAGCGGCGGCCCCGCCGGATCGCCGGGATCGCAGGTCCGAAGGAAAACCGCCGCCACCAGCTCGACCAGGTGGCGTTCCTTTTCCAGCAGCGGCCCCGGCGCCATCAGGGTGGCCATGGTGGCGAGGAAGCGTTGGTAGAGGTCGGGAGCTTCGAGCAGGGGCAGTCGCACCGGCACGAACCGGTCCGCCTGCCAGAGCGATTGCTGCACCCGCAGGCACCAATCGGTCTGGAGGTAGAGCATGCCATAGCTGCGCGGGGCAACGGTTCCCCGGTTGCAGGAATGCAGGGTTTCGGGATTGATCAGGGTCAGGGAGCCTGGCCGCAGCCGGTAGTCCTGCTCTTCCACTTGGTAGAGGATCTGGCCCGCCTCGACCGCGCCGATGCTGAAACAGCGGTGCATGTGGGGCTTGAAGGTGCGGGCGCTGTGCCGCGAGAAACGGCCTTCAACAAAGGGAAGCCGGGGATCGGCGAAAAAATGCTCCTCGGATGGGGCGCGGCGGGCCCCATCGTCCATGACGAGTTCCGGAACCGGGGTGTGTTGGCGTGTCACGGGATTGCGCTCTCCCTGAGATCTCGGTCGGCGCCAAGCCCCAGCCGGAGCCTTGCGCCGATCTCACCCGCTATTCCATCATGACGACTTCGCCATCGTCGAGATGGTATTTCGCGGCGACGATCTTGAGCTTGTTCGACTCGACCAGGTGCTTGAGCACCTTGGATTTGGTGGTCAGGCTGGCCTTGACCAAATCGATGTTGGCGTCGGCCACTGCTTCCACGAACTGGGCCTGGTCCTTCTCGGCCACCTTGCCGGCCGCCTTGGTCTTTTTCAGGGCCGGTTGGATGGCCTGGACAATGGAGCCGATGTTGCCTTGGCCCTTGCCTTTCGCTTCCACCGTCGCCTTGACTGCGCCGCATTTCTCATGGCCCAGGACCACGACCAGCGGGGTGCCCAGATGCTCGGCGGCATACTCGATGCTGCCCAGGATGATCGGATCGACGACATTGCCGGCGACCCTGACCACAAAAATCTCTCCCAGGGTGGTATCGAACAGCAGTTCCGGGGCCACCCTCGAATCGGAACAGGTCAGCACGATCGCGTACGGCTTCTGGCCCGCGGTCAGCATCTTGACGATCGCCAGGTTGTCGCCGGTATGCTGGTGCACGCCCGTGACGAATCGGACATTGCCCTCCTTCAGCTTCAACAGCGCTTCCGGCGCGGTGACCGCAGGGGGAGCCGAAGAGGCGCCGGCCACTCCCGCGAAAAGGGTGATGGCTGCGACGATGATTGCCAAACCTTTCTTCAACTGCACGCTGGACCTCCTGAATGATGTTGTGGTGGAAAAATGGGGTGATCCGCAACCGGAGCGGCTCACACCCGGATGATGGCCTCGGGGGCATGGGTCAGGACCTGGGGGCCGTTCGCCCTGAGCACGTAGGTGTTCTCAGTGCCGATGGCGCCCTCCGGGAAGACGAACTTCGGCTCCAGGGCAAAGGTCATGCCCGGCGCCAGGGGCATCTTCACTCCCTTGGCGAAGATCGGGTACTCGTCGAGCTCCAGGCCGACCCCGTGGCCGATGAAACGGACCCGGTCGTTGCCGATGCCCATGAAGTGGTCGGCCAGCCCCATGGCCTCGGCCAGGTCCGCCGACTGGGCGTAGATATCCTCGCAGATCATGCCCGGCCTGATGGTGGCCACCAGTTCGCTCTGGATTTTCAGGGCCGCTTCGTGGGCCCGGCGCAACTGCTCCGAGACCTCGCCGATGACGAACATCCGCGCCCCGTCGGCGGTGTAGCCGTTGATCACGCAGGTATAGTCGATGTAGACCACCTCGTCGCGGCCGATAAGCTTCCAGCCGGCGCCATGGGGGTTGTTGGCCGGGGTCAGGCCGGCGCCGCCCACCGGGCCGTCGAAGTAGGTGGGGGCCGCGCCGCTGACCCCGGTGGCGACGTTGCCCATGAAGAAGTCCTGGTTGAAGGCGCGCATCTTGGAGCAGCCGCCGTAGCCGCGCCGGCGCATGCCGGCCTCGAATAGGCTGGCCAGCTCGATCTCGGTCATGCCTTCGCGCAGCATGGACGGCACTTCGGCAAAGACCTGGTCGAGCACGCCACAGGCCCCGTGGAGCAGGTCGATCTCATATTCGGATTTGACGGTCCGGATGCGCTTGAGCGCGTCCGAGATGTCGGTGAAGTTGGAATCCTTGAAGATTTTGTTGTAGAATTGCCAGGTGTTGTAGGGAATGACGTCCAGCTCCAGGCCGATGGTCTCGATGTCGAACCCCCGCTCCTTGAGGATCTCGGGGATCGTTTTCAGGCTCTTGACATCGAGGATCTGCTCGATGGGCGACTCCTTGCAGGCGCGCTCGAAGCTCTTGCGCACCATGAGCAGCGGCAGGCCTACGCGGGGGATGAAGAGGTGGCTCGATTGCGAGGTGCCGCTGAGGTAGAACAGGTTGGTGTGGTGGATGATCAGGGCGCCGTCGACGCCCAGTTGATCCAGGGTCCGCTGAAAGGTCTGGATGCGCGCGTCAACCTCGCTTTTCGGCGTGTAAAGCATGTCGGTCATGGATTTCTCCCCCTGTGCGTGAAATATGATACGCTCGCAAAAACCCTTGAAAGCAAAATCAGCCGGACACAAAAATAGGGTGTTGCAGAGCACGGAACGTCGGTCTCGCGGCTTGGTGCGAGAACGACAAATATGGAAACAACATCCCGGTTTGACAGCAAAGGTGCAGGCCACCGTATTCAAGAAATCGGCTTCTGTCAATGGCAAGCCGGCCGGGCGGCTCGTTGGGGGCAAGAGGGCAGATGGAGAGAACTGCGCCGCCGCGGCGGAGGTGAGGCTCAGGACAACCGGTTCTTGAAATCCTCGTAGCCGAAGCGGCGGACCAGATGCAGGCTGTCGGTGTCCGGCTGGTAGAGGACGATCGAGGGCAATTGGACCCCGTTGAAGGTGTTGGTCTTGACCATGGTGTAGATGGCCATGTCGGTGAACACCAGCTTATCGCCGGGGATAAGCGGCGCCTCGAAGGAATACTCGCCGGCCACGTCGCCGGCCAGGCAGGAGAGGCCGCCGATGCGACAGGTCCAGGCTTTTTCGTTTGCTTCGCCCGAGCCGACGATATGCGGCCGGTAGGGCATCTCCAGGACATCGGGCATGTGGGCCGGCACCGAGGCGTCGATGATGGCGATGGGCAAGTCGGCGTGGACCACGTCGAGCACCGTGGCCACCAGGTAGCCGCTGTTGAGGGCCACCGCCTCGCCCGGCTCCAGGTAGACCTGGGTGCGCCAGCGTTCCTGGAAGCGGCCCACGATAGTAATCAGCAGATCAAGATCGTAGCCCGGCCGGGTGATGTGATGGCCGCCGCCGAAGTTGACATAGGTCATCTTGGGCAGGATAAAGCCGAACCCGTCTTCCACCGCGGCCACGGTCCGCTCCAGGCAGTCGGCGTCCTGCTCGCAGAGGTTGTGCCAGTGGAGGCCGCTGATCCCCGCCAACTGGTCGATGCGGAAATCTTTCCTGCGGATGCCCAGCCGCGATCCGGGGGCGCAGGGGTCGTAGATCGGCACCGCGCCTTCCGAATGCTCGGGGTTGATCCGCAGGCCGAATTCGAGGGTGCGTCCGGCTGTCCGGGCGGTTTGTTCGGCCAGGGGGCGGAACCGCTGCCACTGGCCAAGGGAGTTGAAGACGAGGTGGTCGCAGGTTTGGGCCAACTGCTCGATATCCGTGGCCGAATAGGCGGCGGCAAAACTATGGACCTCGCGGCCGAACTCCTCCCGCCCCAGCCGGGCCTCGTGGGGCGAACTGCAGCAGACCCCGTCCAGGGTTTGGCGCAGGAGCGGAAAGACGCTGAACATGGCAAAGCACTTCAGGGCCAGCAGGATCTTGCAGCCGGTGGCTTCCTTGACTTTCGCCAGGATGGCCAGGTTGTCGGCCAAAAGCCCCTCGTCGACCACAAAGGCCGGGGTGGTCACCTGGGCCGGATCGAAGCGGCAGCCGTACCGGCCGTTGAACCGGGGTTCGCTCACAGCTCGGCCACGGTCCAGGGCAGGCCGTATTTGTTCAAATCCGCCATGAAGGGATCGGGATCGAACTCCTCCATGTTCCACACACCCGGCCGTTGCCACAAACCCTGGAGCATCATCTTGGCGCCGATCATTGCCGGCACGCCGGTGGTATAGGAGATGGCCTGGGAGCCGACCTCGCGATAGGCCTCCTCATGGCTGCAAATGTTGTAGATGTAGAGCTGCTTCTCCTTGCCGTCCTTGATCCCCTTGAACACGCAGCCGATGCAGGTGCGGCCCTTGGTCAGCGGCCCCAGGGAGGCCGGTTCCGGCAGCACCGCCTTCAAAAACTGGATGGGCACGATCTCGGTGCCCTGGTAGTTGACCGGGTCGATCCGGGTCATGCCCACGTTTTCCAGCACCCGCAGGTGGGTAAGGTAGTTTTCGGAAAAGGTCATCCAGAAACGGGCCCGTTTCAATCCCTTGAGGTTCTGCACCAGGGATTCGAGCTCCTCGTGGTACATGAGGAAGCATTTTTTCGGGCCGATCCCTTCGGGAAAATCGTAGCTCATCGACCAGGAGAGCGGATCGGTCTCCACCCACTCGCCGTGCTCCCAGTAGCGGCCGCGCTGGGTGATCTCCCGGATGTTGATCTCGGGGTTGAAGTTGGTGGCAAAGTGTTGGCCGTGGTCGCCGGCGTTGCAGTCGATGATGTCCAGGGTATGGATCTCATCGAAGTGGTGCTTCTGGGCCCAGGCGCAGTAGACATTGGTGACGCCGGGGTCGAAGCCGGAGCCGAGCAGGGCCATGAGATTGGCCTTCTCGAACCGCTCCTTGTAGGCCCATTGCCATTTGTACTCGAACTTGGCCACGTCCGGGGGCTCGTAGTTGGCGGTATCGAGGTAGGCGACCCCGGTGGCCAAACAGGCATCCATCAGGGGCAGGTCCTGGTAGGGCAGGGCCACGTTGAGCACCAGGTCCGGCTTGATCCGCTGGATCAGGGCCACGGTCTCGGCGACGTTGTCGGCATCGACCTGCTCCACCGCCACGCTGACGCCGGTGCGCTCCTTGACCGAGGCGGCGATGGCCGCGCATTTGGCCACGGTCCGGCTGGCCAGGGTGATCTTGCTGAACACCTCGGGAACCTGGGCGCACTTATGGACGACAACGCTGCCGACACCGCCGGCGCCGATGATGAGGACGTGGGACATGGGAGGCCTCCTTCTTGAGGTGGATAGTCTGTAGGTGTTTAGTCTGTTAGTTGAGTAGGGGGTTGATCGTCTGGTCGTGCCAATGCTCCAGCGTTGGCACATAGCCAGGAACGCTCCCGCGTTCTCCTGACAAGACGCTAGAGCGTCTCTGACAGGTTCCCACGCTGGAGCGTGGGAACCATCCTGAATCCCGGTCAGGTTACTTGTATCAGTGCATTCCGGCCGGGGTGATCGGCAGGTCAGCTGCTCTTGTACACATCCCGCCTGTGTCCAATTTTTACAACAGTTACGACAAGTTGCTCGTCCATGATTTCGTAAATGATTCGATAAGTACCTTGCCGGACGCGATATCGTTCCTGCCCTGACAGTTTTTCACAGCCATTGGGGCGAGGATCATCTGCCAAGGCTTCAATGCGTTGCAGAATAGCTGCAACGTCATGTGTGGGGATTTGGCGGATGTCTTTTGTTACCGACGTCTTGAAGAGCAGTTTATATTTGGCCATGCGCCTTCAAGTCGTTGAGCAGTTCTTCGTACGTTAAGAGAGGTTCAGCGGCGCGATCTTCAAATGCCGCCAAATCTTCCTGGTCTTCCGCCAGGGCATTTCTCACCGCATCGTTGACCAGTTCCGACACGGAGCGATGGGAGTGGACAGATTTCAGACGAAGAGCCGCGTGCAGCCGAGGCTCGAAATAGATGGTGGAACGTTTGGCTGTTTCGCTCATAATAATTACCTCCTGGTGCCCAACAGGGTAACATCATGACGCCATGACGTCAAGGCGACATGGCGCTGGCGATCGACCGGGCAGGTAGAGGTGGACAGTCTGTAGCTGTTTAGTCTGTTAGGGAGATCCATTCCAACGCTCCAGCGTTGGAATGGAGCCAAGAACTCTCCCGCGTTCCCCCGACGAGACGCTAGAGCGTCTCTAACGGGTTCCCACGCTGGAGCGTGGGAACCATTCTAATTCACTGACGTCGACGCATACATGGAAAACGCTATGTTTTTCGAGATTTGCAGGAAGGCCTAATAATGCATGGATAAGCCGTGTAGCTTCTTTCCACTCCAGAGGATCGGTCGGGCCATTCATCTCCCGAGCATTCAGGAAATCCAAAAAAATGAGCGTTGTCGGGAATCCGTTAAGTTCACGGAGAAAATAGTGAATAGCTAGCCGATTGGCATATTGATACAGGCTTCCTGACCAGTCGGCCGTTGCTTTTGGGGCATAAAATCGGCGTGCTTCCTCCAGTGAATGCCTAATGAGGGCGAGGGATTTCTCGGATGCTTGACTGGGAGGAGATGCAGCTTCCGGAATATGGGCCTTTGCCTCTAACAGAATCCGGCTTCCTGTACTTGTTATACCCAGAGCATCCCAGACAGGACCACGAGATGGCCAGAACTCGTTCAGTGGTCTCTTGGGGAGAATCTCGGCATTTAACAGTCTGAGCGCGGACATGTCTCGGTATTCCGTGAAGTTGTCCGATTTCAGCGGCGATTTCCATTCAATAGTTTCCTCTGTGCCTAAAGCTCCGGCCTTTCGAAAGGCATGGAGGAGCACTTCGGGGGCACAGTCAACGGCAACTTGTAGCCAGCGCTGGCTTCCAGCGGCTGCGTAAGGGATGTTCATTGCGCATTCTCACAGGCTAACAGACTATCAACCTAAACCCCTAACCAACCTCTTCCTCACCGCTCAAAATACGTATACCCCCGCAACCCTGCCTCATACGCCTCGACGATCTCGCGCCGTTCCTGGGCGCTGATCCGGCCGGAACGCACCGCCTGCTCCGCGGTCTCGCGGAAGCGGACAAAGAGCCGTTTGGGGTCGTACTGGACATACGACAGCACCTCGGCCACGGTATCGCCCTCCTGCTCGCTGACGAATTCGAACTCGCCATTGTCCCCGATGCGGATGGTGACCACGTTGGTGTCGCCCAGGAGGTTGTGGAGGTCGCCCAGGGTCTCCTGGTAGGCGCCGACCAGGAAGGCGCCCAGGTAGTATTCCTCGTAGGGTTTGAGTTCATGCAGGGGCAGGTAGCGCTTGACCCCGCGCTTGTCGATGAACTGGTCGATCTTGCCGTCGCAGTCGCAGGTGATGTCGGCCAGGATGCCCTTGCGGGTGGGCTCCTCGTCGAGGCGGTGGATGGGCATGATCGGGAACAACTGGCCGATGGCCCAGGCGTCGGGCAGGGACTGGAACACGCTGAAATTGCAGTAATAGAAATCGGACAGCACCCGGTCGAGGTCGATGAGCTCGGCGCTGGGGTTCTTCAGCTCCTGGGAGAGGCGGTTGATCTCGTTGATCGTGGTCCAGAACAACTGCTCGGCCAGGGACCGTTCGCGCAGGCTGATCTGGCCGGTCTGGAACAGGCGCCGGGTCTCGTCGCGGTAGAAGATGGCGTCGTTCAACACCTCCTGGATATTGCGGATGGTCAGGTCCTTCAGGGCCTGGCGCATGTATTCGAGCTGGGGCGGGCACCCCTCGGGCAGCGTTTCCGGCAGGGGATCGGCCTGAAAGCGGGTGACGTCGAGGATGTTGAACAGCAGGATCGAATAGTAGGCCACCAGGGCCCGGCCCGATTCGGTGATGATGGTCGGGTGGGGGATGCCCTGGTCCTCCAGCGAGGTCATCACCGCCTCGATGATGTCGGTGCAGTACTCCTTGAGGGTGTAGTTGCGGCTGGAGAGGAAGTTCGATTGCGAGCCGTCGTAATCCACGGCCAGGCCGCCGCCGAGGTCGAGGTATTGGACCTGGGCCCCCTCCTTGACCAGGCCGGCAAAAACCCGGCAGGCCTCGTTGACCGCGGTGCGGATCTCGCGGATGTTGGAGATCTGCGAGCCCAGGTGGTAGTGGACCAGCTTGAGGCAGTCGAGCATGCCGGCGCTGGCCAGGAGGTCGACCGCCTGGATGATCTGGGAGGTGTTGAGGCCGAAGATGGAGCGCTCGCCGCCGGATTCCGACCAGTGGCCGCCGGCCTGGGCCGAGAGCTTGATGCGGATGCCGAGGATGGGCTTGGCGTGCAACTTCTTCGAGCGCTCGATGATCAGCGGCAGCTCGTCGGGCATCTCCACCACCAGGATGCAGGTGAAGCCGATCTTGGTGGCGTAGAGGCCGAGGTCGATGAATTCCTCATCCTTGTAGCCGTTACAGATCAGCACCGCCTTCTTGTCGCGCATCATGCCCATGGCGGCGATGAGCTCGGCCTTGGAGCCGGCCTCCAGGCCGTGGTGGTAGCGGGAGCCGAACTGGGTGATCTTTTCCACCACCTGCTGCTGCTGGTTGACCTTGATCGGGTAGGCCCCCATGAAGGCGCCGGTGTAGCCCAGCTCCTCCATGGCGGTGCGGAAGGTCTCGTTGAGGCTGGTGATCTGGGCGTCGAGGATGTTCTCGATCCGCAGCAGCACCGGCATGTCGAAGCCGCGCTCGCGGATGCCCTTCGAGATCTCGGCGATGCTCACCGCCCGCTCCACCGCGCCGGGAGCGGGCATGACCATCATGTCGCCGGTGTCGGCCACGAAGAAATAGCCGCCGCCCCATTCGGTCACCCCGTACAGATCCGACGATTTGTTGATATTCCAGCGTTCCATGGTGTAATTCACCGATCCATTCCTCCTTCAACTGCTACCGCTCTTCTATAATCAAGGCCGGAGCCGGGCGTCAAGGCTGCCGGCGGCTCCTGTTGCAAACCTAACAATCGTGTACCTTACGACAACCGGCGGGGCGTGGTGTTGTCCTGCACGGGTCGGTGCAGGGTGATTTCCCGGCCGGTGTCGATTGCCTGGCGGTAGGCCTCGCCATGCATGGTGGTGGACTTGCCCCGCATCCGCCGCAGGCGGGGGAAACGGAAGGCGACGAAATCTTCCAGCCGCTGCTCCGCCTTGAGCGCCGGCAGGTCGGCAGCCCGAGCCGTTGGCCGGCCGGGTGGTGCCGACCGGGGGCGCGAGTGCTCCAAGGTTTCCCGGAATCCGGCCAGCAGGCCGAGGAAATAGCTCTTCTTGGCGATGCGGCCGTTGCCGGTGAAACCGCGGCGGTTGCGCTCCCACAGGGTCTGGAGCCGGTTTTCCAGGAAATGGTAGCAGTGTTCGGCAATGGCCACCTCCTCCTCCCGGCCCAGCAGTTCGATGGTCTTGCAGGAGCAATCGGCCTGGGGATCGTAGATCGAGGCGCAGATCACCCGCACCCCGAAGCAGGATTCGAGGAGGGCGCAGATCGACTTGCGATGCACGGGCAGGGTTTGGCTGCCGGTATTGATGGTCCGGTGGACCAGACCCTGATCCTCGGCCAGGGCGTCGAAGTCGAGCCGGTAGCGGGCCAGGAGTTCGCCGGCCCGCTGCACCGCCAGCGCCGCCTCGTGCTCGTTGTCCGAGCCGCCCAGGGCCAGGAGTTTGCGCACCTTGGCGATGATCTGCCGCCCCGGTTCGGTGGCGGTGGAACCGGGCTCCAGGCTGGCGATGGACTCCGCCAGGTCGGAGCTGGCCCGCTGGAACGGGGCGTCCAGGCCGAGCCGGAGACAGCACTCGCGGAACAGCGGGCCGTGGCCAACATCGTCCCGGCCGTGGAGCTCGCTGCACATCTGATGGGCCATCTCGTGCTTAAGCACCTGGAGGGTGATATGCCAGGGATGGGTGCGGATCAGGACCGGGCTGAGGCTCAGGCACCGGTCTGCGGCCGACCAACTGCCCATCCGGTTGCTGCTGTGGTCGAGAGACAGCACCGGCGGCCGGAGGCAGACCCCGTACTGGTAGCAGATATCGCTGTATTCCCGTGTCAACTGGCTGAGCCAGGCAACGTGGAGGCGGCTGTCGAGCGTCTCCATCAGCGGGCCGCTCCGCCGGCATCCGGCTGGGCCAGCCGCCGCAGGGCCTCGATCCGGGCCAGGATCGGCGGGTGGCTGTAATTCAGGAAAACGTGCAGCGGATGGGGGGTGAGGTTGGCGAGATTGCTGACGCTGAGCCGCTTGAGGCCGCTGATCAGGGCCTCGCCGCCAACGCCGGCCCCATGGGTTTCTGCGGCAAAGCGGTCGGCCTGGTATTCGTTGCGCCGGGAAAACCCATTGAAACCGATGGCCAACAGGGTCGAGATCGGCGCATAGAGGAATCCGAAGAAGACCAGGGAGGCATAGGTCGACACCTGCTCCATGCCAAAGGCGGCGGACAACCCCGCATTCCCCAAAAACAGGGACAAAATATAGAACATGATCCCCATCTGAAGGATGGAGAGGGCCATCATCACCGGGATGTGCCTCAGCTTGTAATGGCCCATCTCGTGGGCGAGCACGGCCACGATCTCGGCGGTGGTCAATTTTTCCGTCAGGGTGTCGAAGAAGACGATGCGGCGGAAGCGGCCGAAGCCGGTGAAAAAGGCGTTGGCCCGGGTGGAGCGCTTGGAGCCGTCCATGGTGTAGATCCCCTGGAGGGCGAATCGTTGCGAAGCCGCGTAACCGGTGATGGCCGCCTTGAGTTCGCCTTCGGCCAGGGGGGTGAACTTGTTGAACAGGGGCATGATCACCACCGGGGCGAGGAACTGGACCACCAGGATGAAGGCCACGGCGGCGACCCAGCAATAGAGCCAGGCGAGCGATCCGCTGGTTTCGAAAAACCACAGGATGGCGGCCAACAGCGGCCCGCCGAGGACCACGGCCAGCAGGACCGCTTTCACCAGATCGAGAAGATAGGTGGCGATGGTGGTGGTGTTGAAGCCGAAGCGCTGCTCGATGCCGAAGGTGGAATAGACGGAGAAGGGCAGGTTGAAGCCGCTTGAGATGAGCGCCAGCAGGCCGGTGAAGATCAGGCCGGTGGGGATGGGGGCGAGGCCGAAGGAGCGGGCTACGAGATCGACCAGATTGAAGCCGCCGGCGAGGATGAAGGCCAGAGTCGCCGCCAGGCTCACCGTCGACTGGATCAGGCCGAACCGGGTGGTCACCCGGGTGTATTCCTGGGAACGGGCGTACTGGTCCGGCTCAAAGACCCCGGCAAACTCCGCCGGCAGCTCGGGGCTGAGCGAGCGCAGGTTGAGCAGGGCCACCGTGAGTTCGATCAGGTAGCCAAGGAGGAGAATGCTCAGTATGAAAAGGAGATATCCGTTCATCGTCGTCAGGGGTCCATGAGGGGTGCGCTGGGCGTGTTTGGGGAGGTGCGATGCACATACAGGAGATTGGCGACCGGTGCAAGGCAATAATGACATCTTGGCGGTATCGGACTGTTTTTTGCCGGTTTATGGACGATTCTCGCCCCGGCGGAGCGCCGCGTTGACAGGAGCCAAGGGGTGCCGTATAGAGGAAGAACAATCCGCAGCCGGAGGGAGAGCGATATGGAAACGAACAAGGAGAAACCGGGCTTGTCTACCGCCAAGGTGGCCGGCATCGTCGTGGCCGCCATGCTGCTCACCATGGCAGGGACCCTGCTGATCGTCAAGAGCTGGTTCTTTCCCAGCCCGTTCGAACCGGTGGTCCTCAGCAAGGCGGAAGAGCAGCAGTTGGAACGCAAGCTGGAGCGGTTCGAGCGGGTCGGCGGTCGGGCGCCGCGTGCTCAGTCAGAGCGGCCACGGGAGGTACCGACCGAGGCGGACCTCAAGCCCGAGCCTTACAGCGAGGAGGACGCCTCCCGTGAAATCCTGCTGAGCGAGCGGGAGATCAACGCCATGATCGCCCAGAACACCGACCTGGCCACCCGGCTGGTGGTCGATTTCGCCAGCGACCTGGTCAGCGTCAAGCTGCTGATCCCATTGGACCCGGATTTCCCCATCATGGGCGGCAAGATCCTCAAGGTCAAGGCCGGGGCCGAGCTGGCCTTTCGCAACAGCCGGCCGGTGGTTATCCTGCGCGGGATCTCGGTGATGGGCGTGCCCCTGCCCAACGCCTGGCTCGGCGGCCTGAAGAACATCGACCTCATCCAGGAATTCGGTACCGACCCCGGGTTCTGGAAGGGCTTTGCCGACGGCGTCGCCGCCATCGAGGTCCGCGACTCCAGCCTGCGCATCGTCCTGAAGGAGTAGCCCCGCCCCCTGTGAACGGGACGGCCGGACAAGTTCGGGTCGGCCGTTGAAGGATGGGCAATTCATTCTTATTTTTGAAAACGGACAGCGGCTGAGGTGGTGAAACTTGTCGGCCTCGGGGTGATTTTGGTCATTTCGACCGGAGAAATCTCATCCCCCCGGCGGCCGGGATTTCTCACTGCATCCGGAATGCACATCGCGGGCATGGCCTGCTCCTACCGCCCTCAGGTCGCGCATGCGCAAGGAGCGGGCCATGCCCGCGAACATAAATCGATATTGTGCACAATCGCTTCCCTGATTGCGGTTATCGCCCTTCCTCCCTTCTCCGCTTGTTCACTTGCACCCAGGAGGTGACGAGATGTTTCCTTCCCCACCCGAAGAAATGAATGTGGTCCTCGGCGGCGAGGCCGGCCAGGGTTTGCAGACCATCGGTCTGGTGCTGGCGCGGACCTTGATCGCCGGCGGGCTGCACGTGATGGTGGTCAACGAGTTCATGTCGCGCATCCGCGGCGGCAGCAACTCGGTGACCCTGCGGGCCGCCACCCGGCCGGTGCGTGCCTTTTCCGACCGGATCGACTGCTGCGTGCTCTTCGATGAGGAGGCCCTGGCCCGCCTGCGCAGGCGCTGCGCCGAAACAACGGTGCTGGTCGGCGACCCGAAGATCTTCGGGGCGATGGCCGGGATGCGGCCGCTGCCGCTGCACGAGTTGAGCGCTCAGGCCGGCGGCGTGCTCTACGGCAACAGCGTGGTCTGCGGCTTTCTCGTCCGGCTGCTCGGCTGGGAGCTGGACCCGCTGGAAACGGCCCTGCGCCGGACCTTCAGCGGGGACGGCCCCCTGGACCGGAACCTCGCCGCCGCCCGGCTCGGCTGGGAATACGGGGCTCAGCTCCACGGCCGCTTCCCCCTGCCCGCAGGCGCGGCCCGGCCCGGGCGGCTGCTCCTCGACGGTTCCCAGTCCGTGGCCCTGGGCGCGCTGGCCGGCGGCTGCACCTTCATCGGTTCCTACCCCATGTCGCCCTCCACCGGGGTGTTGCTCCATCTGGCCAAGCAGGCGCGAGAGCACGGGGTAGTGGTGGAGCAGGCCGAGGACGAGATCAGCGCCATCAACATGGGCCTGGGCGCCTGGTACGCCGGGGCCCGAGCCCTGGTCAGCACCTCCGGCGGCGGGTTCGACCTGATGGCCGAGGGGCTGAGTCTGTGCGGCGCCATCGAGTCGCCGCTGGTCATCCATCTGGCGCAGCGCCCCGGTCCGGGGACCGGCCTGCCCACCCGCACCGAACAGGGGGACCTGGAAGTCGCCCGCTACTCGGGGCACGGCGAGTTTCCCCGCGCCATCCTCGCCCCCGGCTCGCCCGAGGAGGCCTTTGCCTGCGCGGCCCATGCCTTCACCATGGCCGACGCCAGCCAGTCGCCGGTCATCCTCCTCACCGACCAGTACCTGCTCGACTCGCTGTGCGACCTCGACCCCTTCCCCCTGCCGGTCACGGCGCCGCCACCGGCCATCGTCGCCACCACGGCCGACTACCAGCGCTACGCCCCCGGTCCGGACGGCCTCTCGCCGCGCGGCATTCCGGGATTCGGCGCTGGGCTGGTCTGTGTCGACAGCGACGAGCACGACGCCGAGGGCCGGATCACCGAGGATTTTGCGGTGCGCATTGCCATGGTCGACAAACGGCTGGCCAAGTTGCGCCTGTTGCGGGAGGACCTGGCCCTGTTGCCCCGCCTCCATGGTCCCGCCGACTATCGCCGGCTGATTGTCGGCTGGGGTTCGACCGCGCCGGCGATTGTCGAGGCCTTAAGCCGGGTGCCGTTGGCCCGGACAGCCTTTCTCCACTGCGTCCAGCTCTACCCGCTGCCCGCCGCCGTGGAGGAGCATCTGCGCCGGGCCGAGCGGATCATCGTCATCGAAAACAATGCCACCGGCCAGTTCGCCCGGCTGTTGCGGGGCGAGACCGGCTGCGTCGTGGCCGCCGAGTGGCGCAAGTACAATGGTCTGGCCTTCAGTGTCGACGAAATCGCCGCGTTGCTGCGCGAGGAGGAGAAACGATGAGCGTCCATTCCTGGAACCGTCGCGGCTGCGACATCGCCTGGTGCCCCGGCTGCGGCAACTATGGCATCCTCAAGCTGGTCGGCGAAACCCTGGCCGAGATGCAACTCGATCCGCAGCGGACCGTGCTGGTCTCGGGGATCGGCCAGGCGGCGAAACTGCCCCAGTACCTGAACGCCCACTACTTCAACGGCCTGCATGGCCGCGCCCTGCCGCCGGCCACGGCGATCAAGGCCAGCAATCCCGGCCTGACCGTGATTGCCGAAAGCGGCGACGGCGACATGTACGGCGAGGGCGGCAACCACTTCCTTCACTGCATCCGCCGCAACCCCGACCTGACCAACATCGTCCACAACAACATGGTCTACGGCTTGACCAAGGGGCAGGCCTCGCCGACCAGCCAGCGCGGTTTCGTCACGCCCTTGCAGGTGGGCGGGGTGATTCTGGAGCCGTTCAACCCCCTGGCCCTGGCCCTCGCCCTCGACGCCTCCTTCGTGGCCCGCGCCTATGTCGGCAATCCCGACCAGACCCGCGTCATCCTCAGGGCCGCGATCGAACACCGCGGCTACGCCCTGGTCGATCTCCTCCAACCCTGCGTCACCTTCAACAAGCGCAACACCTATCAGTGGTTCGCGGCCCATACCGTCCCCCTGCCGGACGACCACGATCCCACCGACCGGGTCCAGGCCTTTGCCCGCGCCTGCGAGGAGGAGCCGCTCCGGCTGGGGATCTTCTATCGCAAGGAAAAACCGGTCTTCGAGGCGCAGCTCGCCGCCTATGCCGACGATCCCCGGCCCCTGTTTGAGCGGCGGGTCGATCCGGACAAACTGGCGGCCACCATGCGGGCGATGGGCTAAGCCGGCTTGCCTTGCTGGCTGGGGCCGGGTATCATCAGACGCGGACGGGTACGGATATGGTTCAACTCAAGGGAGGAGAAGGACGATGCGCAACGACAGCAAAAGAAGGCTGATTGCTCTGTTGGTCACGGTTTTGGTGGTGCTTCAGGGCGTGCCTGTGTTGGCCAAGGATTGCCCCACCGGGGTTCGAGAGGACCCGGCGGGATTGATGGCGGCGGATGCCGCCCTCGCCCGGCCGGTCGGAACGGTGGCCACGGTGGCCGGATTCGCCGTTTTCCTGGTTTCGTCCCCTTTCTCGGCGCTTGGCGGCAATACCAAGGAAGCGTGGGAAAACCTGGTGGCCTCGCCGGCACGGTACACCTTCAAACGGCCCCTGGGCCATTTCGATTGCCAAGATCCTCCGCCTGAAGCCAACAAATAAAGGCGTAAGCCAAAATCCGGCCGCCCGGCCGGGATGGTTCACGGCCCAAAAAACAAAAGCCGCGACCGGGTAACGGTCGCGGCTTTCCGCCGTCGGCTTAAGCCAATAAACGGGAGGATATCGCCGGCGTAAGCGATAGGCCCCCGGACGGATTCAACAACAGGCAGGCTCCCTGCTCACACTCCTGTACTTGGCGTACAAATCATGGACGTTTTGGCGAAGATGCTTGATCTTCCGTGAATCCTCCTCGGTGGCCCAACGTGGTTCACTGATCGAGTAGATCGACTTGGCCAACTCGTCGAGGTTGTGTTCGGTGGCCAGGCACCATTCATCGGTACAGATGGTTTCCATCTCCGCCGTCTCGTTGATGTCTGCTTCGAGTAAACGAATCGACTCCTCCAAGCTCCCGACAAAGTCACGATGGGCCATGATGAATGACTCCATCATTTCGTTCTGACGTTTCATGGTCGTTCTCCTTGGCACTGCGTTGATCTTGAAAAAAACACCCTATATATGCACTCGTGCGGCTGGCCGGAGAAGGTGTTGCGGCGGGGAGGATGGGATGGTGGTCGTTTCCGCCGATGCCCTTGGCGATGGTTCCGGTGCGCGGCACTTTCCTGACGCTTACACTATAGTGCCGGATCGACGGTTTTCAATTGATAATTACTATCGATAAAATTCGCACCCACCGCCACCGAGAACGGCAAGGCCCGACCCGGTGGAGCGAACCGTTTTTCCTGCCGCATCCGGGTTCGGGGTTTCGTGGTCAGGCCATCCCGGTGTCGCGGCCGGGGCTAGCGCCGGTTTTTCTTGGCTGGTTTCTTGGCCGCCTTGTTCTTGGGGTGGCTCTCTTTTTTCTTGCTGCCGGATTGAGGGCTCTTCACCGGCTGTTCGTGGTCTTGCTGGTGAAATTCGGCAAACCAGGAGATATAGGCGTGAATGTCAGCGGGCATCCGCGCCTTGACCCAGGTCTGGAGCGCTGCCATGGCCTCCTCCCGGCTCCGGTTGTTGGCCTCCTCGACATTCTCCAGGGAGATGAAACCCTTGTGGACAATGCCCGCCTCATGGGCCTGGCGGATGATGGCCATCGATTCGCCCGGGTGGAGGTCGCAGAGGGTGGCGGTCAGGTTGCCCCAGAAATAGGACTCGCGATCGGCCTCCTCACCGGTGAACAACCCCTGGAAAAAGCGGACCACCTCGTCGCGATGAAAGGGATGCGCGGAAACCACATAGGACAGGGCCTCCATAGCCGCGCAGCGCACATACTGATCGACGTCCCGGTTGGCGACCAGGTCCTTGATCGCCTCCATCGAGCCGTTACTGGTGCGGTAGAGAATGGTGGGCAGGGTTTCGGTGGTCATGTCGCCCCAGAGATCGATCAACTGCTCCTCGGCGATGGAAAAGGCGCGGATGAGCGGCAGGTGGGCGGCGGGTTCCTCGAAATGGGCCAGCAGGGTGGCGGCATAGACATGTCCGTTGTGCTGCTCCAGGGCGTAGCGCAGCGGGTTTTCGGCCACGGTCTCGATGATCTTGAGCAGGTGCGGGGTGAGCGCCTCCCGGTGGAGCAGGGCCTCGTCCATTTCGTCGCGCAGGTAGGTGTCGCTCAACTGGTCGAATTTGGAGAGCAGGGTCTGGATAGCGGAATCGCTCATGGCGGCGTACCTCGGTGAAAGAAGGAGGGAAGGGGCAAAAGTTGCGGCACTCTATATGCTTTTGTCCGGGGCGTCAACGGAATGCTGCCCGCCGGGGAAGACGCGATCGGGCTAGCTGCTTTGGATGCTGAGGCGGATGCCCGCGGGGGTGTTGCGAGCCTGTACCCCCAGGGGCAGGAGGAGTTGAAAGAGCGGCCGGCCGAAAGCGAAGAGTTCTTGGGCCAGCGACAAACGATGGGCGGCGGCGACGCGGGAGCGGAAGGCCAGGTCGCGGGCGACCGCGGTTTCAAGCTCGGTCAGCAGGGCGGCGACGGTGTCGGCTTGGTGCAGATCGCGGCCGACCGCCTCCAGATCCGGGCAGGGACAGGTCTGTTCGTGCTCGCGGATCAGGGGCAGCAGCGGATCGTCCGGGGCCAGGCAGTCGAAACGGGTGAGGAGGTCCTGGCCGGCCAGGGCCAAAAGCGGCCCGGTGTCAATGCAGTCGAGCAGGCCGCAGGCCAGGGGGCGGTGGGTGTAGCGAAGGCAACCCTTCGATGTTTCGTCGTAAAAGGCGCAACACCAGGAGCCGTTCCGGCCGGCCAGCTTGAGGAACTCGTGGCGGACCGGTTCCGGCCGGTCGGCCAGCGGCGGGAAGGCCAGCTCGCCCCGGCGCACCGTGATCAGGTCGTCCGGGCGCAGCCGTCCTGTCCGAATCAGTTCCAGATCCGGGGTGTGCAGGGCCGGGCCGCCCTGGCGGCAGCAGGTGCCACACCGTTGGCAATTGCCGGCATCGCTCACGGCAGGATATCCAGGTTGTCGCCCCGACGCAGGGTGCCGGGCACGATCACCTTGGTGAAGATGCCCTCGCGCGGCATGATGCAGTCGCCCACCTGCTTGAAGATGGCGCAGCCGTGGTGACATTTCTTGCCGATCTGGGTCACCTCCAGCACCACCTGGCCGTTGCTCAGGCGGGTGCCGAGCGGCAGTTTGGCCAATTCGAGCCCCTCGGTGGTGATATTCTCGGCAAAGGCGCCGGGTTCGAGTTCCAGCCCCTTGTTGCGCATGAAATCGATGGATTCCTCGGCCAGCAGGCTGACCTGGCGGTGCCAGTCGCCGGCGTGGGCGTCGCCGACCATGCCGTGATCGACCTTGAGTTCAATGAATTCCACCGGTTCCTTGTTGACGCCCTTTTCCCGGCTGATGTTGAGTGAAATGATTTTTCCCATGATGTTCGTCTGTTCGTCTAGAGGTTGTTCGTCTATAGGCCTGTTGATTGGAGCAACGGAGCCTGGTTCATGCCGCATGAAGCTCTTCGCGCAAGACCTGACGCAGCTTGGCCACGGTGAGCGGCTCATCGGGTTCCTTGCCGCTGGCTTGGGCAACGGCGGCGCGAAGGGCGGTGTTGATCATGGTTTGATAGCCCATGCCGGCTGCTTCCGCTTGGGCGCGGAAAAATTCAAGGATGTCGTCATCAAGCATGATGGTGATACGTGTTTTGCCAGGAGACGGTAGCACGGCGCCGCGTTTGCCTTGGCTGAAATCGTATTCCTTACGCATGAGATAATACACCATTTCGCCGCGACGTGCCTTCCGTGCGGAGATGGGGCGAATGTTTTCTCCGCGATGGGTATACACGACAACCAGGATTCTTTCCAGGGCATCCATGCAGGGTGATGAAGCGTTGCTCGGCCTCAGGGTCTTCGATGGTTGGGCCATTGGATCCCGCAGCACCTGCTCGGCGTGGGCGAACCATGTTGGCGTAAATTGGCTGCGCCTTGGCTGGATCGAATTCGATGTCCATGCTGCCGCTATACAAAATGCATACAGTCAAGGCGTGGCGAAAACGGTCCAACGTGGACGCGCTGTTTGCACAATAAATTTGCATCGTCAAAGGTGTTGGGTCGTGTAGCTCAAAAGGGTGCAGGCACTGCGCCCGAAAACTCGGCAGTATTGTGAGGCATTGTTGCGGTGTCAATTGTATGCAGATGAGTGCGAAAGATTATTTCAACGAGTAAGACGTCAATACAATAAGATCGAAGACGAGAAAGACAAGTTACCTGAAATCAATCGATTGAATAAAGTCACTGACATCATGATTGAATTCTTCGGCATCGACGAGATGGCTGACATGCCCAGCCGAAGAAAAAATTTTGAATTTCAGGACATTCCTCAACTGTTTTAAATAGTTGGCGTGGGAGAGGGGCGCGGACAAATCATCTGCTGCGCAAACAATCAGAGCCGGCGCAGTTATTTCCGGCAGTTTTTCCAGTATATCAAACCTTTCACAGGCCTCAACCTGGCCTTTGAAACCTTCGGGAGACTGGGATTCAATGGCCAGTATCATATTTTTGATCAGCATTTCAACAGTGCTGTCATTCTGCAGAATTCTTTCAGGAAAAATCCAGAGCAGTTGCTCCCTGGCCATAATGGAACTGGGGACAGCCGCTTGCCGCATGTCAGTCCATAACCGGAGGCGATGCTTGGTACGAATCGGTAATTTTGCGGTGGTGTGTGCAAGGACAAGGCTTCTGACCCGATGAGGGGCCATGGCAGCCAGTTCCAGAGCAATGAAGCCGCCCATGGACAGCCCCAATATATGGGCGTTTTCCAGGTTGAGATGATCCAGCAACGCAATAACATCGTTGGCCATGTCTTGAATTGAAAAGGATTGGTGCGGAATGCTTGATGCCCCGCATCCCCGGTTGTCAAAACGAATCAGCTGAAAGATCCGGGAGAGTGACTTTACCTGCAGTGCCCATCCCTGGAGGGGCATGCCAAGACCGCCAATGAGTACCAATGGGGCGCCACGACCTGTCACCGTGTAATGCAATGAAACGCCACGTAACTGAAGAAACGGCATAGAGCACCCTTACTGGAAAATGGCTCGACCTGCGACTTGGTCAGGCAGAAAACTCCCTGCTTCCCTTTTTCTTGGAAATCTGATGAATATTAGTAAAAGGATTGATTTTGAATTACTAACATAATGCTTCATTTTCATGAAATCACTTGATTTAACATATTATTTTGCACAAGATGGAACATAAAGAGTGTTTTGTTGGGCTTGAGGTGGTGGAATATTTTGGCCGCACCTCTATTTCTCTGTAATCTTTTTTAAAAGGAGCGAACCATGTCGATCGAAAGTGCCAAAAAATTCTATGCGGACATTCAGAAAAACGATGCATTGAAAGCAAAGCTTGAAGCTGCAAGCAAAGAGGAGAGGCCGCAGCTGCTCAAAAGCGCGGGATATGACTTTACCAAGGAAGAAATGAAGGAAGTTGCGGCGAGCAACACCGAACTCAGCGCCGATGACCTCGAGAACATCACTGGCGGCAAGGGCGCAGCGTGGGTATCGGCCGGAGCAGGGGTTGCCTCTGCGGTTGCCTCGGCATTCTGATTTTCCCATATTTTTCCGACCGGCTCAATCTTCCCGTCACCAAGGTGGCGCGGAAGGTTGAGCTTTTTCATTTCATTTTCACCCGTTGCCGGCCATGACAGAGCCTCTATTTTTTTACGCAGAACCGCATCGTTGTATGAAGGGAAAGGGGAAAGATCCGTATATCCACACGGCCGCCGCCCTCATCGAGCGGCTCCGGCCGGTAACGGATTTTATCGGCCTCAAACGACTGGCCGACCTCAGCTCAATTGATCGCCTCGGATTCCCTGTCGCCAACGCAATTCGGCCTTTTCCCAAAGGATATTCAGTTTCCCACGGCAAGGGGGAAACACCCGACAGTGCCAAGGCTTCAGCCGTGATGGAATCCATTGAACGGTTTCACACCGCGCCTCAGACCGTTGACTGCTACCGGGCCAGTTATACCGACCTGGAAACAAAACGTCCGGTAATCCCGTTGCCGCACCTCCCGCTCAGTAAAAAATCCTTTTTCACCCCCTCCACGCCTGAGCTCTGGCATGATTGTTATGACATTGTCCGCCAGGAAGAAATCCCTGTTCCCTGGGAATTGGTTGTCATGCCGACGGGGGTGCACCATAATGCTAATTTCTGCACCTCATCAAACGGCATGAGTGGCGGCACGACCTTTCTGGAAGCGTTATCCCAGGGGCTGCTGGAGGTTATTGAGCGCGACGCCGTATCCTGCCACCACCTGGCGCGAAAGTATTCCGGGGCCTCGACCCTTCTTCGCCCCTTGGATTATGAAGCTATCCCATATGCCCGGGTAAGGGAAAAAATCAGGCAATGCCGGGAGGCGAAGGTCGAGCCGCTCCTGTATGAATGCAGCAACGAGTTCGGCATCCCGGTGTACGAGTGCGGCATGGTCGACCTGATCGAGAACGATATGCCATATACCTCCGGCTGGGGGGCCGGACTCGACGATTGCAATGCGCTGAACCGGGCTATCAATGAAGCAGCCCAGGCGCGGGCGATTTTCCTCTCAGGCATTCGGGAGACTTTCCTGGAGCCCGGCATGTTCAACAACCGTTTCACGGATGCAAAAGCGCAGATCAACGCCTTCCGGGCCCAAGGGAAAAAAACCGGATTTTACCCGGTGAAAGGGCAAGAGATCCCGGTGCCCGACTCCTTCGAGGGGGATGTCCACGAAATTATCTCCCGCCTGCAGGCCCATGGCATCAACCAGGTCCTGGTCAAGGATCTGACTTATGAGGAAATCCGGGGCCAGGTGACGGTGGTGCGGGTGATCGTACCCGGTCTTGACGGTCCGTCAGAACTGCCCATCTATGCCCACGGCACCCGAGCAGCAGCGAGCGCCGCACTGATCATCAAGCAATCAAACAAATAATAGTATGAAAATACTCATTTTTGCCGGGCCAACGATCTCCGCGCAGGAGATCCTCCCTCATCTTGACGCCATCGTTCTCCCGCCCCCGGCTCAGGGAGATATTCTGAGCTCGCTGGATACCTATCGCCCTCAGGCAATGGGCATCATCGATACCGCGTTTCCCCGTTCCGCCTGGGTCAGCGAAGTCCACTACGCCCTGAGATCAGGGGTGGCCGTCTATGGCGCCGGAGCCCAGGGGGCCCTGCGAGCGGTGGAATTGCAGGCGTATGGCATGAAGGGGTGCGGAAGAGTGTATGCTGATTTTGCCTCGGGAAAAGTATCCGAGGATGCGGCCGTGCTCACGTGGCATACCGAACGGGACGGCCGGTTGGTCAAGGTCTCGGAATCGCAGGTGAATGTTATGGCAACCCTGCATGCGGCGCAAAACCAAGGCCTGCTCGACCAATCCGCCTTTCACCGTGCCGTCCAAAGATCAGGCCAACTGCACTGGCAAGAACGCACCTGGGACCGCATTCTCTGCCCCGAATTTTTTTCCGGAGTTGAGGCCTATGAAAAAATGCGGCAATGGCTCCAGGATAACCCGGTTGACGTCCAGAAAGAGGATGCCATTGCCTTGGTGCAGACCATTGCCGCTGACCGGGAAGAGCTGCGGCACAGAATATATACCCCTGCCGATCGGTCCGGGATGCTGAACATTCTCTATCAACGAGAACGTAAGGCGGAAAGGACGGCCGGTCCGGTACCGTTCTTTTCAATCGCCCACCATGTGGCAATCAACCACCCCAAGCCTCTGGAAGTCAATTTCAATGGGATGAATCGAGACATTGTGGTCTTGTTTGCCGAGCGGATGGAGCTTGTGCCCACCGAGGCGGAACTTGATTTCGAATGGACCATCTTCAAACACGAGCGTTCGCTGGACAAGGAAGGGGTTGAGCAGTGGCGCAACAAGAATGACATGACTCGTGAAACGCTGGACGAGTTGATCAGAAAAAATGCGCTCTGCCGGAAAATGCATCAGTGGATGATCATGAGAAAAGGCATGGCGCGATCAACAAGTCCGTTTCTCGACGAACTGAGAATGCGCGGTGAGTATCCCGATTATGCGGACAAGGCTGCAAAAATCGAGGTCGTCAAAGAAAAGCATCAAGAACAGTACCAGGCCGACTTCGATCGTTTCAAGCTCGAAGAACTGCTTGCCTTGAGGGCGCGGGTGCACCAACAACCCTTGCCTTGGCCCATACCCTACAGCCAGGCCGCCGAGGTCATGGGGATCACCAGGGACGAACTTTTTTATGAGCTGCGACGTGAAGCTTTTCACGGAGAACAAACCATCGCCGGTATTATCGACACGCTGTACAACGGAGAATAGCACGGTGCGTTCCGCCTGTCCCCAGCAACCTCCCGGTTCCCCCATACGCCCCAGGCCATGCAGGATCCTGCGCTTGACCGAACGGAACACACTGATCAGCGCAGACGTTTTTGAGCAGAATTTTTCCCAAGCCTGCGTGGCCTGGGCGGAGATCCGCTACGAGCATCCCCAAAAATGGCTGGAAAAAATACGTGCTTCCAAGGAGAACGGGCAAGGAACCGCCTTCCATGCAGCCGTCGGCAATTTTAATAAAATCACAGCAGGATACGACTTTATCAGTCCGGGTTTCAACGGATTTCATCTCCTGCCGCTGCTGGCCTATTTGCGCCGCGAACACGATGTCCGGCTGCTCTTTATCGCCCATGCCCCGGTCCAGCATGCGGTTGAATTATCCCTCGTAAAGGACCTGCTGCGGCCGGGCGATGTGATTATCTGCCCCAGCGTCAATGCCCGAGAGATCCTCTGCGCCTTTTCCGCGGCGTTTGCCCGCCACACCGTTGTTATTCCGCACGGCACCCCACCATTGCCCCGCCCCGAGCCCCTGGCGGCATCCGCAACCATGCCGAGAAAAATAGTCAGCCTGGGGAGGATAACCGAAGACAAACTCATCCACCGCCAGATCGATGCCCTGGCCATCTGCAGGCAGCAGGGCATCGGGAATGTGGTCATGGAGATTGCCGGGCCCTGTCATGATGAACACGGCAGAATGCTCGGCTATGTCAATGAACTGCAGGCGAGAGTCAGGCGGCTTGGTCTCGAAGAACAGGTTCGGTTCATCGGCCCCCTGCAGACCCCGGAAGAAAAAGGGGCCTTGTTTGCCGGTGCGGCCGTTTGCATAAATTTGTCGCGAGCGGCGGAGGAATCCTTTGGCAAGACCTGCGCCGAAGCGGTCATCATGGGGATTCCGGTCATTACCACCCGCTGGAATGGTCTGCCGGAAACGGTGGGCGCATGCGGGGAAATCGTCCCGCTCTCTCAGATCGAGGGGCGATGGCTCGTTGACATTGATCCTGCTGATTGCGCCCGGGCGATGATCAAGCTGCTGCACACCCCCCCGACACCTGCGGACTTTTCCCGCCAGAAGCAGCTTTTTGCATGCGGCCGCAGTGGCGCTGAATACAAAAAAACGCTTTCGCAGCCGACTGCTGCTGCCGGGGGCACTCCTGAGCCTGCGGCCTCTACGGACTTCTTCGACCTCATTCCTGCCATCCGGGCCTTTTCCCGGTCCGAACGTCGGGACATGTATCTTGCCGCTCTCGGTATCCTGGCGGAACCTTGTCCGTCGGCAAAGGCGCTCGCCAGTGCTGCCGAAGACTGGGCGCTCCTCGCGGAGCTCATCTTTCAATCCGTCAGGGCACGCGGACAGCAGCTCCTGGCCCATCACTGCAAATACACCCCTGCTCCTCCGATTTCCGCGGCATTTCTTGCCCTGTCGCCTTGCCCGGAGCCGCTCGATGAGCGGTTGGAGCGCAGACTGCTCGCCGATTGCCTGCGGGAATGTGATTCCTGGGCCCGGGAATTGACGATAACCAGGGTGACCGCCCTCTCCCCCACCCTCAGTTCTTGGGCCTGGGAACTCTTGCAGACCCATCGCGGTTCCGCCGGTTTTCTGTTCCAGGCGAAGATAAACCGGCTGCTGGCCGGCGGTGACGCGGCAGGTGCGGCCCAGTGTCTCAAAAATCATCTTGCCGAAAGCACGCTGCGGGAAAACGATGGTCCGCTGCTGCTCTATTTTCTCGAGATCTGTCGGCAGGCAGACTGTGTCCCCATCATGACCGATATTCTTGCAAAATGGCTCGCCAGCTTTCCCGATGCCCCGCAATGCAGTGCCTTATGGCCTGTTTTCGCCTTCAATTGTATTCTCCATGCGGGCCGGTACGAAGAGGGCAAAAAAGCTCTTGCCCAGACAGAGCGCCTGCTCCCTGACTTCGATGGCTCTTCTCTCCGGGCAGCCCTGACCGCTTTGGCATGTGTATGAAGATCAATCATTCCCAAGGGGTCCTCCTGATCTCGCCACCGTTCGGCTCCTTCCATGCACCCTATATCAGCCTTGCGGTGCTGGCCGGTCATTTGCAATCCTGCGCAATTCCGGTCAGTGTCTTTAACGTTTCGCCGTTTCTTGCCCAGAGCTATCCGACGCCAGCAAGGATTGAAGCGGGTATTGCGGCGCTCAAGCAGTCTTTTCGGGAACTGAATGCTCAGGAGCACCTCTCCCCGTCTCAAGCCGCCAAAATGACGATCATCTATCCCTTGCTCAACGATATCGATCATTTTCAGGCGGACCGGTTCCCTCCGGATACGGCCCTGCAGATAGCCGCCTTTCCCTTCTGGCCGGACTGCCTGATTAAGCGGCCACTGCTCAAGCTGGCGTCCAATGACTCCATTTTCAGCAGCAGCGAGCTTCTGCAGGCAGCCGGCAAAGACTATTTTTTCACCGATATCCTGCGAGCGGAACTGCAGCGAAAAATTGCCGCAGCAAAGCCATTGCTCGTCGGGATAGCGACCGTCTTCGATGAACAGATGCCGGCAGCAGTGCACTGCGCCCGACTGATCAAGGAATATGCGCCCGGCCTCCATGTCACCATGGGGGGGCCCTTTATCACGGCCCATATGGACGCGCTCAACAGTCAAGATTTTTTTAATTTTGTCGATACGTTAATCTTTGACGAAGGTGAGCTCCCCCTGCAACGACTGTATGAAGAACTCCACTCCGGTACCCCTGATCTGGAGACCGTCCCCGGAATCATGTACCGTTCGCAGCAGCGATCACTCATAAAAAACAGCGCGGCCCCTGCTCCGGATATGGAAACGCAGGCTTTTGCCGATTACCCCGTCTGCAATCTCGAGCAATATCCGCTTCCGGTTGAGCACATGCGGCTGGCCGTTCGCCTGTCACGCGGATGTTACTGGCAACGATGCACCTTTTGCCGGACACGGTTGTCGTTCTGCAATAATTTCCAGCAACCCTCTGTTGACCGAATTTTTTCTGAAATTCAACATATTGCCCGAAGCACGGGAGTGAAGACCTTTCTCTTCAGCGATGAATCCTCGCACCCTCTGGTTCTTGAACAAGTATCCCGAAAAATCCTCGCCAGCGACCTCCGGATAGAATGGTCTTTCCATACCCGCATCGATAAAAAACTGACAAAAGAAAGGGTTACTCTTTATAAAGAAGCCGGGTGCAATGGATTGCAAGTCGGAATCGAAACCTTCAACAACAGCGTATTGAAGGTGTTGGGAAAAGGCATCACCGAAGAACTGATCGCTGAGGTCCTGGAGAACATACAGGGAATTCTTCCGGTACACGCCTATATGCTCGTGGGGATCCCGGGAGAAACGGAGGAGGAAGCGAATCGTTCGTATACGATCTGTCAGGAATATAAAAAAAAGGACCTCCTGCAAGGAGCGTATTTTTCCCTTTTTCAACTCCTGCCGGGAAGCGACATGTGGAACAATCCCAAGAAATATCGAATAAATCTATTGAGGTCAGGCCCGGAGCAGGATCTCAAGCCAAAGCTCTGCGCAGATTTTGTCACCGAGGAGGGCATGACCAGAGAGAAGGCCTTCGCGCTCTTTGTCCGCTACAATTTCCCGGATATCGCTCGATGGAAGCAGCACGAGCAGGTGCTGACCATGGATGGCGACACCATTTTGTGCCGCTATCCATTTCAATATCTCCATGAGTCTCTTCACGACTTTCTCATCTATCAAAACGACTTGCCCTTTCAACGCTGGCTGGAGTTCATTGACCAAAGAAACCGCCCGATCCCGCCCTTCAGGAATATGCCATGAGCACCACGAGAAAGGAGATTGTCCTTATCGCCCCCCCGTTCTCCGCTTCCCCCTCTCCCTACATCAGTCTGCCCACGTTGATGGGCTGGCTGAAAAAGGAAGGCATTCCGACGCATTTTATTGATCTGGCCCGAGATGTTGAAGAGCGTTTGCTCTCTCCTCGCACTATTGCCCAGGCCTATGACCGGGTTGCTGAAACCTTTGTTGCACTCAATGCCAAAGAGGAGCTGCCCCCCTCCGAAGTCATGCATATTGCCGCCCTGCAAATGCTTTTGAAAAAACTGGCACAGGTGTATCAGGACTGGAAAAAAGATGATTTTCGCCAGGGAGACAGAACGCTCCTGCTCGAGTTGGTCTCCGCACCTCACTGGCCCCGGTGCTTGAAAATATTCGAGGCGCTCCAATTCTGTTCCCAATACAACCTGTATTCCAGCCATGACCTGCTCAGCAGCGGGGAAGATTCCTTTTTTTTCACCCCTGCGCTCAACGACTTGATTCACCGGCAAATAGACGGGGAAAAAACCCTGCTTGCCGGCATTTCCATAGTGTTTGACCAGCAGGTCATCCCTGCAATGCAGTGTGCACGGATCATCAAGGAGCTTTTTCCTGAAATCCATGTGACCATGGGGGGCCCATTTATCACCATTCATCTGCGTCACCTGCAGAACGGGGATTTTTTCAAGTACGTCGACAGCCTGATCCTTGATGAGGGCGAAGAACCCCTGGTTACTCTTTACAACACCTTGCTGCAGGCCGAACCCTGTCTGCATACGGTTCCGAATCTGCTATGGCGCAATGAACAAGGCACGGTTACGCGCAACAAATCCGCCCCATTCATCGACCTCGCCCGGATTCCGGCTCCGGATTATCAGGGATGTGCGCTCGCCCGCTATCCGGACGCGGACAACATGCGCCTCACCGTCAGGCTGTCAAAGGGATGCTACTGGAAGCGCTGCGCCTTCTGCAGGGTCAATCTTTCCATTTGCCGCAACTACAGCCAACCGGACGCCGAGGTCGTTTATCGCGCGCTTTGCGAGGTAATCGATACCACCGGAGTGGTAAATTACCTGTTCAGCGACGAATCCTGCGCTCCCGAAATACTGGAAAAGATATCGGAGAAACTCTGCGGTGAGGGGCGAAAAATTGCGTGGACTTTCCATACCCGGATCGACCGCAAAAGGCTTCACCGCAGGCAGGTCGAAAAATTCAGGGAAGCCGGCTGCACCGGGTTCACGGTAGGAATCGAGACCTTTAACAACCGGCTGTTGAAACTGCTGAACAAAGGCATCACCGAAGAGGAGATCGAATGTGTCCTGCATGACCTCAAGGGCATTCTGCCGATCAATGCCTATATGATGCTCGGCCTTCCCACGGAAACGGATGAGGAGTACAGGCGATCTCTGGAGAAAGTTGAACAATTCAAGGAAGATGGGCTGCTGACTGAATTTCAGTATTCATTGTTCAATCTCGCAGCCGGCTCGCTGATGTGGAAACAACCGGAACGGTACGGCATCAGGAAAGGCGAAAACCTGAAGGGAACGGATCTCATGCCCAATAACATCACCAACTTTGCATCCGGCGGCATGTCAAGATTAGAGGCTTTCCACCATTACCTCAGGTTAATGAGCAGAAAAATACCGGAAAAAATACACGAAATGCCCCTTGCCATCCATGGCGACAAGCACTTTTCCCGTTATCACCCGAGAAATTTAGTTGAAACCATGGGTGAACTGTTTCTCAAACAAATGGATAGCCCTTTTTTGCTCTGGCTGGATCAAGCGGATAAAGAGTGTGCTGCAATCAAGGGTCAGGACCCATGGTGGATGAACTGCTGTTGATTCCTTATTGATTCTTGGCGCAGTACGAACGACCAAAAGGCAAGTTGTTCTGATCGCTCACTCATAATTTCATCGTCGTATGCCCCATTTCCTCCCTTTTTTGCAAAGGAGTTATCTTTTCAAGATCAAACTCCACCAGTTCCCCGTTTTTTACTTTTCCCAGTTTTATGTTGGCTGCAGTCTGGTCGTCCAGCACGCCATCCTCAGTGAACCGGTAGGTGGCGAGAATACCTTTATAGCTTTTTTGGGTAAGGGTTTGCGCTATAGCCTGGGGCGAGGCACTGCTCTCCTTGATGAGACAATCAGCCAGCAACATGAAGGTGTCGTAGCCATAATAGGCGGCATGGTTGGCGCTCACCTTGTATTTTTCATAATACAGCTGGTCGAACTCCGCCTTCTGCTGCCTATCCGCAATTACGGGAAAAGCGATGACAGGATCAAGAGTTGAGGATTCGATCTGCTGAAGCCTCTTCTTGAGCGAGGGGTTATTATCCGTCACGATAGGGAGGTACATCACATGTTCGGCCGGCCCTCCCGTCGTCAGCTGCCGCATGGAATCGCCCATGGAGACCCCCAGTGCAGATCCCCAATAGACCACGTCCGTACCGAATATGCCGACTTTCTTGCTGAGTTCCTCCACCATCGGTCCATTGATCATATTTTTTTCATACAGGAAGGCTGTCGGCACCGGGATACCTTTTTTAGAGAACCAGAAATCCTGATTTTTTGCCGCATCTTGTCCCTCGCGGTTATTTTCCGTGAGCATCAGCACGCTCCGCACCCTTCGTTTTTCGGCATAGGCCGCAATCTTTTTACTGAACTGCTCAAAAGGGTAGGTATTGACAAAAGCCAGGTCAGATTCTTCCTCACGGGTAATAAACAGATCGCCGGCATGAAAGATCATCAACCCCATATATTCGGCGACCACCTCTGATTCCAGTTGTGCGTTATGGCTGGAGGGCAATATGACCGCCAGCAGGCTGGGATCCTGCCCCAGGGTCGTGATTGCTCTCGTGCCCGATTCGTCACCAGGGCCGGAAGCCGTCACCGTCAGTTCTATTTTCCTTCCTTGCCCCCGCTTTTGATCGACCAACTCAGCCGCGATTGCCGCGCCGTTGACCGTGTGCTCAAAAAACTGATCATGATAGACCTGCGACGGGTCAGGTGGAGCGATAAAGGCGATCCTGATCGGTCCGACGCCTCTTTGCATATACTTGACTCTTGCCGCCGCGCAGTCTGCCGCCGCAAAGGACAACCAGGAGATGTTCAGCTGATTTTTCAGGAAGCCGGCTATGCTTTTATACTGCCAAACGCCGGCGGCGAGAAAACAAACGAGGAGGAAAATTCCGGTTTTTTTCATGTCTACTGGACGAATCACGTAAGTTGGCGTTGGGCAAGTTTATAGAACGATCCTTTCAGCGCAATCAGCTCCTGATAGTTGCCGCTTTCGACTATTTGGCCTTTTTCGAGGACATAGATCGTATCGGCGTTTTCAATGGTGCTGAGTCGATGGGCAATGACGATCCGGGTTGCCTGCAACTGTTCCAGGCTGTCTGAAACTATTTTTTGCGTCTTGTTGTCCAGGGCGCTGGTCGCTTCATCAAAGAACAGGATCTTGGGCCGGTTGACGATCGCCCGGGCGATCATGATCCGTTGCCGCTGGCCCCCGGAAAGCGTCCCCCCGCCTGCGGTCACGACGGTGTGCATGCCCATCGGCATGGCTTTGATATCTTCGTAACACCCTGCAAGCCGTGCGGCCTCCCAGGCATCGTCCTGGGTGAGCAGGGCGGATCCCCCGACAATATTTTCAAAAAGCGTTCCTTCGAGAATTTTTCCATTTTGCAGGACCACCCCCATCTGCCGTCTCAGCCCCCGCAAATCAATTTTGGTCAAATCGTTCGAATCATAGAGGATCGATCCTTCCTCAGGAAAATCAAATCCCAACAGGAGCCGCAGAAGGGTGGATTTACCTGAGCCTGAATCACCGACAATCGCGACAAACTGCCCGGGAAGTACCTGCATCGAGACCTCGTTTAAAATAAGCGGGCCATCGTGCAGATAGCGAAAAGAGACATTATTGACCGCAATAAGCCCCTTGACTTGATCGGCTATCGGTTTGTCCTCGGACACCTCCGGTTCTGCGGCAAGAATAGGGCGGAGACGTCGATATTGGGGGACACAGTGCAGGGCTGTAAACACCCCCTGGAGCAGCGCCAGTATCGCCCCCTGGAACGTACCGTAGGCGCTGTAAAAAGCCATGAAAGAGCCGGAGGAGAGAGTGCTCACCGAGAGGTCTCCCCGCAGAAAGATGAAATACACAAAAAACAGGGCAATCATGACAAAGAGCTGCAGGTTCCTGCCCAGCGCCTGCAGGGACATCTGCCAGATCCCGCTTTTGCGGTAGGCCTGTTTCTTCTTTTTGAACAGGGTGATCCATTTTAAGAACGCTTCTTTTTCTGCATTGGTGCCGCGCAATTTGGTCATCCCGGAAAAAAGCTGCAGGGTCAGCCCCGACAGTTCACCTTCCGTATTGGCCAGGGCGATTTGGTAGCGGTAGATACTATAGGCCACCACAACCGAAAGGACGGCAAAGCAGGCGACCAGGAAAACAGCCGTAATCGCCAGCTGCCAGGAATAATAGAGCATCATGACCACACTGGTGATCGAGAAGATCCCGGTAATAATCCCGGTAATGACCGTGGCCCCGATCGTCTGTTTTATTTTTGCTATGGACATGGCCCGGTCGGCGAGATCACCGGCGCTGAACTTTCTGAAAAAAGAGGTGGGCAGGGAGAGCAGCCTGTCCCATACCGCCGCCTGCGTTATATAGTCGGCTCGCGAGGTAAAACGGACGATGCAGATGGACTGCACCACGGAAAGAGCCCAACTGGCAGCAGCGCAGGCGACCAGGATAACCAGCATCTGCAACAGCAGGCCTTTGTCGGCATGCGGGATGGCGGAATTGAAAACCTGGCTGGTTGCAATCGGCGGGATCATGGCCAATAAGGCCACGACCAGACCCCATGCCAGTATGGAGCATATATCCCACCCGCTGTCATGGAGACCGAACTTCAAAAGGTCGAAAAAACCAAGGGGCCTTGCCGGAAAAGGCCGGTAAAATGCCACGGCCTGGCCCTGGAGGGCGCCCGCATACTCCTTGGTGACCGTGACCGTCTGCCTGCTTTCCGGCTCAACCGCATGATACGACTGCTTATCGGTGGGGATAAGGGCAACGGGTTCATCGCTCTCTTCCTTGAATGCGACCATCGGGGTGCCGTTCTGCTGCCACCACGTTCCCCGGTCGAGCGCGATTTTTCGGATGCGATAGCCGGAGTTCTCGGCAATCATCCGGACCTTTTCCACATTGGTCAGGCCGGAGCCCCCGGAGCTGTCCAGCAACCGTGCATTCCCGCCAACGCCCAGTTTTTTTAAAACCAGACTGCAGGCATTCAACACACTGTCCGCCTGCGGATCAAAGGAAAAGCTTGCTTTTCCCTGAATGGTATCCTTCATGGTGACGAGCGCAGTTTCCAAGATGTTCTTTTTTGCTTGCTCACGCCGGATAAAGCTTTCCTCCCAATCTTTGGCAGTTTTTTCGACAAGTGTCAGGGCCCAGCGGTAAAAGCGGTTCTGCGTCGACTGGATATGATTTTGGGTCAAGGCAAAAGGAGTCTCCACCTCTTCCTCTCGTGCATCGGGTTCTGTCTCCCGGCTCTCAACATCACAAAGACGCCCGAGCCACTGGGTCAGAAGGCCTTCGCCGCATGACCGGTTCCGGTCACAATCGGCAAAAAACGTTGCCAAGGAAAAACTTACCAGGGAGGTATCAATGGAAGCGACCCCTGCTATGACCCAGGCATCAGCCTGTTCCGGTGCGGAAAAACCGACAAGCAGCCCTCCCTGTTCCACCGTGAACAACGGTATCCTGCCGTTCTTGAGCCGGCTGTCTTCGGTTTGATGAAGAAAGAGGTGGACTTCCCCGCTGTGCACATACCAGGCACGATCCTGCCCACTGAGCATAAAGGGTTCTCGGGCGGATACGGTACGGGGAATTCCCAGGCTGGCCGGCCACTCAATCGTTTCGTTTTTCATTACAAATCCGGTACGGTCAGGCCTTGATGAGTGCAGAGTAGTAGCCGTCAAGAGCCATGAGTTCGTCATGGCTGCCCTGCTCAATGATCTTCCCTTTGTCCAGCACCAGGATGGTATTGCAGTCCCGGATCGTACTGAGCCGATGGGCAACGATCAGGGTCGTACTTCCTCGTCGCCGAACAGCCTTGTCGATCCGCATTTCCGTCATCGGATCAAGGGCGCTGGTGGCCTCGTCCAGGATCAAGAGCGATGGATTGCTGGCCAAGGCACGGGCAATCTCGAGCCGCTGCGCCTGGCCGCCACTGAAATTGGCGCCGTTTTCCTCGACCATGCTGTTGTAACTCCCGGGCCTTCTGGTGATTTCTTCGTGTATTTGTGCATCCTTGCCGGCTTGGATGACATTGTTGAGGGGGATGGTGCGGTCCCACATGGTAATGTTGTCGAGCAGCGGTCCCTCAAATAAAAAAATATCCTGATCAACCATCGACATGGAACCGGCCATGGCCAACGGATCGATTTCTTCGCGGGGCATGCCGTCAAAGAGAATATCTCCGCTCCATGGCTGGTATATGCCGACGAGCAATTTTGCCACCGTTGATTTGCCGGAACCCGATCCGCCGACCAGGGCGACCCGGTCCCCTGGTTCAAGGGTGAGGTTGAACTCCTTTAAAATCGGATCAAGGACCTTGCTGTAGCCAAAGGTGATGTTTTTCATCTCGATCTTCCCTTTGAGCTTCCCGCGGTACAGGGGGCGTCCGGACACCTCTTTGTGTTCATTGCCGGCAGTATAATTGAACACGTCATCGATGCGGTCCAGATCAGCATCAATTTCCTGTAATTGCGAACCGAAATTGACAATGCCGTTGAAAGGGCTTGCAAACATGGCCGATAACGTCTGGTAGGCCATCAACATACCGACAGAAAGATCTCCGGCAAGAATCCGCATTCCGCCGACGATCAGAATCGAGGTGCTGTTTAAGGAATTGAGAAGCGTTGGAACCGTTGCGACAATGGCCGAAGACTGATCAAGTTTTTGTTGCGAGTTAAACAGTTTTGCCTGATATCCGGCCCAGGAACCGAAGAAATCATTTTCCCTCCCCCCAGCCTTGAGCGTCTCTATGAGCTGCAGGCCGGACATGCCGATACCGAGCAGCTTGCCGTTTTCCTGCTTGATGGTTTTGTTAAGCACAACCCTCCTGCTGCCGACCACACGAATCATGACCACATTAATGACCATGATGGACAAGGCGAGCAAGGTCAGCGGAACATCGTATGCAAACATCACTATGAGGTACAAAAAGACCGTCACCGCACTGATCAGATTCGTGGCTAGTTGGTCGGAGAGCAAATCCGCCACCCGGTCATTGAGGGTGACCCGGCTGGCTATTTCTCCCGGGTAGCGTTGGTTGAAAAATTCGATAGGGAGACCGAGGACATGGAGGAGAAACTTCCCGGATGAGGACACCGCCAGATAGAGGTTCGTTTTCAGCAGGGCGAATTGCTGGAGGAGGCCGAGCAGGAGTTGGAGACAGAGGGTCACTGCCATGATGATCAGCAAAGGATACATCCACTGGCTCATGTTTTTGCCCAGAATCTGATCCAGGAACGCCTTCTGAAAACCGCTGGTCATCAGTCCGGGCACGAGCAGGAGAAAGCCGGCAATGAAGGCAAACAAGAGGGAAGAATAGGCGCCGGAAAGACGTTGCCTGAGGCTGGAGACCGTATTTTTCTTTTTTCCCTGCGGTTTGAAATCCTCCCCAGGGGTGAAGGTCAGGGTGATGCCGGTAAACGAGGTTTCAAACTCCTCTTCCGTGACCTGGACGCTTCCGGAGGCCGGGTCATTGAGGAAAAAGGTTTTTCCCTTCCTGCCGCAATAGACGACGAAATGGTTGAAATTCCAGAATATGATGGACGGCTTCGGGTGCTGCTCAAGGTCGGCCGAATCCGAAATCCGGAAAGCTCTGCACTTCAGCCCGTAATGTTCTGCCGCCAGCATCAGATACTTGGCGTTGCTTCCGTCCCTTGAGACACCGCACTGCACCCGCACTTTTTCGAGCGGTTCGTAATAACCGTGATAGGCAAGCACCATGGCCAGCGCGGCAGCTCCGCACTCAACCGCTTCCATCTGGATGATAACAGGGACCTTGACATCTTTCCGAAAAAGCATGGTGCGGATTCCTTACTTAATCTTTTGTTTCAATTCAAATTCACGCAGACCGATCCCGAGGAAGTAACGCCTAAACAGCTGCACCACCAGATTAATCGGCTTCTCCTTGCGAGTGATAATCGCACCGGAGACCAGCGTCCCCTCTTTGATCTTGAAAGACGGCCCTTTTGAGGTCGTCCATTGAAAACCGCTATTGGTTTCCGGGCTGGTCTGGAGTCCGACCTCGATTTTATACGGTGAACCGCCGGTGACGTTGAGGACTGCATTGGTCAACGATTTGTTGAGAAAAGTTTCGTTGATTTCCTCTTGGGAGGTGGGGTACGGGCTGGTGCTCATGACCAGCCCCTTGATCGCGCCGTAATCTTCGGCCTGGAGAAAAGTAGGCGTAATCTGCGCTTCCATGCCATAGCTGATCGCCTTGCCGTCGACGGTCGAGAAGTACAAGACCGCTTTGAGAGGCTGGTCACTTTTTTCCGCCAGATTCGCTACCCGTTCATTGGCCTGGATCACATCACCCTGAAATGCGAGCACTTCCTGAACATACCCGGACGAATAACTGATGATCAGACTCTGGGAGATAAGCGCATCCACCTTTATTTGCGTATGGTAGATCTGTTTGGTGATATTCTCCATTCTTGAGAAGTGATCTTTGCGCTGATTGAAATCCGTGTTCTGCTTTTGGGCGTCATAATTGAGCTGGTTGTTCCTCATGTCGCTGAGATTGTTCATTATTGACGCGTAGTCCTTCTTGTGCTGATGGAGCGAATAATCCGAAATAATCCCTTGTTTCTTCACCCCTTCGGCATTTGCGAGAAATTTCTCGTACCAGTGCGAAATCTGCTTCAGCTCCTCCTCCTGCTTTTTGCTGCTGGCGGTCTGCGAATCGTAATACTTGGCAATCAATCCCAGGTAGTTCTCATCCAGGGCCTTGACGTCTTCATATTCTTTGCGCAAAAGCGATATTTCGTTTCTGAGCTCGGCAATGTCGCCAACCGCCTGCGGCATGTCAATCCGCCCGATGATCTGGCCGTATTCGACATAGTCTCCCACCGCCACATTCATGGCGGCAACAATCCCGGCGCCTTTGCTGTAAATCCCGTGAATCCGTTCTCCCCGAATAATGACCCCTGTTCCATACTGAGGGTAGCTCAGCGAGCCCATGAATCCCCACAAGACAAAAACAAGCGTAAGCAAGCCAAGCGACAGCAGGCCGAACCAGCCGGCTGATGGAATCAGTGTGACAGCGGTGTCCAGCTGTTCAGGGGAGGAAAGATTTTGCAGCGCCTTTTCCCGGAAAAGTTTTTTTTCACTCACAATGGCAGGCTCCTGGCTTCAAATGGAGGGCGTTCATGGGTCGTCGCACGGTGTCGAGTATGGCTGTTTATCTCGAGTGGCACCATCGACATTCGGATGAAGATTTCATTGTATATGAAACTGCATAGGTATCAAGGTCGATTGATAAAATGTGGTTATAGAGACGGCACTGGTGAAAACCCGTGAAGTGTTTCACGGCTTCAAGGGCCATCAGCTGCCCTGCGATGGCAATATGCGGCATAAACGAACCATGTCGATATGCTTGGTTGATATGCTGAAACTCCGGAGGATTATATGAAAATGTTGTGTAGGGATAAAAACAGTGAAAACAGTCGGTCTGTCCTGGAATATAAAGCGGGCCGACAGCAACGGAATCAAGAAGCATCCCCTGGGTATAGAGCACCGGGGTTGCGGTGGCATTGGCTGCTTGATGGGACCATGAAAAAATCTGGTCACGAGGCGAGTCTGCCGTCATGATGACCAGGTCGCAACCTGCTATGACATTGATAAAATCTTCTGTACTGCGCAGATTTTTATGTAGGAAGGTATAGTTGACCGAGCTGTTGCAGGTTGGACATCTTTCCTTGAGGACGTCAATCTTCTTTTTCCCCACATCCTGATCAGAATAAAAAATCTGACGATTTAAATTGCTCAGCGCGACCCTGTCGCCATCAACAAGGATCAGATTTCCGACCCCCATTGTCAAAAGAGATAACAGCACATGGCTGCCGATACCGCCGACACCGATGACGGCAACCCGGGCACCCCGCAACCTCTCCTCCATTTCCGCACTGAAACGCCTGCCATCTTCTGCAAAACTCCCCATAAAGAGTTGTTGCCGATCATAACGGCTTTGCTCGCCTTCCCGCTGCCCATTGCCGGATTCCAACAATTTTTCATCGAAGAGACGCTGAACAACCCGCAGAAGATCATCAAGGCTGCCTTGATACCCCTTGTCTTGTAAGGTGGTATAAATATCTCTCACCGTCTGCTGGCCATCGAGCATGGCCAGAACTTGATAACGGATACGTTCATGCCGCGCGCCGTTCATCCCGCCATGAGTGAACGGGAACAAAACGTCTCTGGTTTCGTTTGTCACTGCTAACTGCGAATGTTTGACATGCAGGATGTGGTCTGCCGCAAGATCAAGTGTATATGTTTTGTTACTCATGCTTACCTATCCGGCAAGACGGAACGTCACGGTAAAAAACCCTAGGGCGAAAAGTCATCTTTGTGTATCTTACAACAGGTTGGAAAAAAGATACATCTTTCAAAAAAGCAAAGAACAGGAAAAATTCATGTCGCCCCAATCTCGTTCCCCTTGGACACTGTTACTTGCAGGAAGTATTCTGCTCTTCCAAGTATCATGTAACTATAGTGCATCAAAACTCGAACAGCCTGCCCTGCCACCGATTGTTGTTCCCGAGGTTGAAACAAAATCTGCAACTCTTGATCGACTGTTGCAAAATACTTGTCAGCTGACAGCCTCTATCGATACGCAAAATCATGCGGGATCAAACAAAGAAACGCTCGATAAAGATGTCGCCGATGATCCAAAAAATAGTGAAAATGCTATTGATTCACGAGCAATTGATACCATTAAGAAAATCACACCCGAATATTCTCCTGAACTTGCGGCTCTTGTTAATCAATCCTTTAACAGGGTAAATCTCGATACCAAAAATTCGTTTACCCTGATGGATGCCGTAGCCCTGACCGTGCAATATAACCGCGACATCAAGACGAGTTATACCCAATACCAACAAGCCCTCGGCAACCTGGAGATTGCCCGGGGCGGATTTGATCTCACCACCCAGTTTCAATGGAATACCGCACCTTCTTATACGTATTACGGCGAAAATGTGGCGCCCGCGCAAAAGACGGACAGCTCTATATATTCAATAGGATTTTCCAATCTTGCCCGTTTCGGCTTGCAGACACAAGCTACATTTTCATTTACCGACCAACAGTTATCCCCCAACTATGGATACAGTCAGCTTGGTGAGGGCAATGTTGCGCTTACCTTCACCATGCCGCTCTTGAAGCAATTCGGAACCGTCTCAACCGATGCCCAAGAGAAGGCTCGCCTGTTAGGACTCGAGGCTTCAGTAGCAGCGGTCGTTCATCAGATAAATGCCTCTTTGAATACAACTGCGGGAAACTATTGGAGCTACTCGGCAGCGGTGCAAAATCTTCTTCTCAGCATTGAGGCTTTGGAGCGAAGCCGGGAAACATTGAAAGATACTACCATCCTAGTGGAGAACAATCTCCAGGAGCCTTCCGCTCTCAACGCCCTTTCAGCGGATCTTTCCAGCAAGGAATCTTCCAGACAGAATAGCGAGCAACAGGTAGTGGCAGCCCGCAACAAACTGGCCATCTCGCTTGGCTTCCCTATCACCAGCGCCCATCGCCTCCCCATGCCGACATCGGCTTTCCCTGAATTTGAGGGAGAAAAAGCCTGCCGCATCAAGGGGAACCTGCCGCTGCTGCTCAAAACGGCGCTTTCCAGCCGCCAGGACTACAAGAAATCCGAGTTGCAGATGAAAAGTTCAAAGATATTGGAAGATAAATACCGACGGGATGTCTTGCCCAATGTCGACCTGATCGCAGGACTTTCCCACACCGGATTCACCGAAAACAGCGCTTTTTCAAGACAGATTGAAACCGCTTCAAGCGGGGATTCCGCAATCACTGCCGGGGTGAAGGTGGAACTCCCCTGGACCAACGACAGTGCCCGAGGGCAATTGCGCAACCAGATGGGTCAGACAGAGGAACTTCGTTTTGCCTATGTATCTGCCAAGGAATCCATCGCCAGCGATATCAATAATAATACCAGCGCATTATTTTACGCTGTCGGCATTCTGGATACGCAGAAGCTGGCAGAACAACGGTATCGTAAGGCTACGGAAGACGAATTAAAAAAATTTCATCTGGGACTTTCGTCCATTCTTGATGTCCTGGATATTGCCGATCGCTTGAATACCGCCCGCAGCAATACGGTAACCGCCCGGGCCAATCTGGCGACGGCGATAGCAACCCTTCGATATTCTACAGGAACCCTGTTGAACGACAAGGAACATGGAAATAAATTGGTCCTCGAAAATTTCACCACGCCCCTGCCTCCCTCCCTATTTGCCGGTTTATCTGAATACGGGACATGTCATTGAGATAAAACACGGTGCGGCATTAGTGCTACACAAATGCTCCGCAATTCGACTTTTTGCGGGATTTTTTCTAAAAAAATATAATTAAATTAAACTGTTATCTCTTTGCTGCGGACTGGTGAACAGTTCCGTGCTCAGATACCGTTCGCCGGTGTCGGGCAGGATGACCACGATCCGTTTGCCGTGCAACGCCGCTCGTTCGGCCAGCCGCAGGGCCCCGGCCAGGGCCGCGCCGGAGGAGATGCCGCAGAGGATGCCCTCGGTCCGGGCCAGGGTCCGGGCCTGGCGGATGGCCTCGTCGTTGTCCACGGTCATGATCTCGTCGAGCACCGTCCGGTCGAGATTGTCCGGCACGAACCCGGCGCCGATGCCCTGGATCTTGTGGGGACCGGGGGCGCCGCCGGAGAGCACCGGCGAGGCCGCCGGCTCGATGGCCACCACCAGCAGCTCCGGGTTCCGCTCCTTGAGAAAACCGCCGACGCCGCTGATGGTGCCGCCGGTGCCAACGCCGGCAACCAGGGCGTCGATGCGGCCCGCGCATTGCTGCCAGAGCTCGGGACCGGTGGTCCGCCGGTGCATGGCCGGGTTGGCCGGATTGGCGAACTGGTCCGGCATCCAGGAACCCGGGGTTTGGGCCTGGATCTCCCGCGCCCTGGCCACTGCGCCCTTCATCCCCTCGGCCGCCGGGGTCAGTACCAGTTCAGCCCCCAGATGGATGAGCAGCTTGCGCCGCTCAATGCTCATGCTCTCGGGCATGGTGAGGATCAGGCGATAGCCCCGGCTGGCGCTGACAAAGGCCAGGCCGATGCCGGTGTTGCCGCTGGTCGGTTCGACGATGGTGCTGCCGGGTTTGAGGATGGCGCGCTCTTCGGCGTCGTCGACCAGGGCCACGGCCACCCGATCCTTGACGCTGCCCAGCGGGTTCATCGACTCCACCTTGGCCAGCAGTTCGGCCCCGGTGGCCGCACTCAGGCGCGGCAGACGGACCAGCGGCGTGATGCCGATGGTGCCGGTGAAATCCGCGCAGACTGTTGTCCGTCGCCTCATTTTCCTCCCTCCTCCCGGCCGAAATAGACCAGTTTGGGCGGCTCCAGCATCACCCGGGTATCCGGCCCCACCGATTCGGTCAGCCAGACGTTGCCGCCGATGATCGACCGCGCCCCCACCACGGTCTCGCCGCCGAGGATGGTGGCATTGGCGTAGATGATGACGTCGTCCTCGATGGTGGGGTGACGCTTGACGTTGCGCAGCCGCTGGCCGGCGTCCCGGGGCAGGGACAGCGCCCCCAGGGTGACGCCCTGGTAGAGCCGCACCCGGTCGCCGATGGTGGTGGTGGCCCCGACCACCACCCCGGAGCCGTGATCAATGAAGAAATGGGAGCCGATGGTGGCCTCGGGGTTGATGTCGATGGCGGTGCGGTGGTAGGCGTGCTCGCTCATGATCCGGGGTACCAGCGGCACCGCCAGCTCATGCAGCCGATGGGCCAGGCGGTAGATCATGGTGGCGAACAGGCCGGGATAGCTGAAGATGACCTCGTCCGAGTTGGCGGCCGCCGGATCGCCGGTCAGTGTGGCCTCGATGTCGGTCTCCAGGAGGTTGCGGATCGCGGGCAGGCTCTCGATCAGGGCGGCGGCGATCTCGTAGCTGCGCTCGGTGCACAGGGTGCAGGCCTGGTTGTGGCGGAAGCAGTCGTGGCGGATGGCCGAGCTGATCTGGCTGGCCAGGTGCTCGTAGAACAGGCTGAGCTGCTGGCCCAGGTGGTAGTCCAGATTTTCCGGCCGGAGGATGACCGGCGAGAAGAAACCGGGGAAGAGGATGCGCTGCGCCTGCTCGATCAGGTCGATCACCTCGTTCTTGGAGGGGATCGGCACCGGCTCGATATGGCTGGCCCAGCGGCCGCTCTTAAAACCGCCGGCCAGGGCGGCCACCGCCCCGGGGATCGGGTTGCGCACCCGGTCGGCGTTGAGGGTTTCGGTCTTGCAACTGCCGGTCAATATTTCGTGCTTGCCCATGGAGAATTTTTCGATGATTTTTTGGGTGGTTATGTGGATAATCGCTCAACCGGTAGTTGAGTGTTCTTCCTGATTTTCGTGAGTTGCTTTCTCCCCTCCTATGCGCCAGGCAGTTTGGGCAGAGAGACTAGAGCAAACGGTATAATCAGTTCGAACAAATTCATGTTCACATGTCTGTTGAAGTCGGGGGATCTGACGCCCTTTCATTAGAGTGCAGTATTCTATTTTGAATTTCCGATACACAACCTCACCAATATTTTCAGGTGTCAGTTGGACTCGGATTCTCTGCCCAGGTTTGAGGATTTTATCCTTGAACAGGGAACTTTGATTAAGTCGCCATCCGTTGTCCAGTGTTGGGAAACCGTCGGGAGTGGCGAGAAGATGAAGTAGTGGGTTTCTTGAAAATTAAATGCAGCAACAAGCGGCATATTTAAATATCAAGTTGTTGATTTTGTGTAAATATGTTACTGTCTCAATCGTTTTAAGGGGCCGCCCGACAACCTAACCCGATGGAGACCAGCCATGATCCAGCCCGGCTTTTTCGACTTGCAGGACCGATTGCATAAAATCGACAAGAACGGC
>Ga0074195_1000913_pt1 | contig 48371 bp, 29 predicted proteins | sample EPASupsiteHSE623_FD_64525 | JGI IMG/M metagenome (GOLD analysis project Ga0074195, IMG submission 64525) | Bioremediated contaminated groundwater from EPA Superfund site, New Mexico - Sample HSE6-23 | ecosystem: Environmental > Aquatic > Deep subsurface > Groundwater > Contaminated ...
GTACGGCTTCAGGAGCTTTGATGTGCTGAAAATCGCCCTGTATCATACGGTTGGCAAGCTCCCTGAGCCAGAATCAACCCACAAATTTTGCTGAAGAGCCTTATATATTGATCTGTCTAATGTTTTTTACGGGAAAGGGAGGCTGTATTTAGACCAAGAGATGTTTCACGTATTAAACGAGTCGGCAAAATATGTGGCTGTTTGCGAACAAAAACTATACCAAAGCAATAAGGTAAATTGCGAACAATGGGACCCATACGGCTACGCCTCTCTTTTCGCTAAAACAGCAAGAAAAAGCCTTGGGGAAAATTGGAAATATGATTTTGACGAAATAACTGCCGAAGACCCATGGAATACGACAAAAATAAGACAATAAAACACCCTAACAAAATTCTTTACCGGAAAATCAGGCCTGCGGCCTGTTTTCCGGTGAGATCGGTCGTTATGTGATTTATGAACAACAAGGAGAGCCGATGATCCTGACACCAAAATCACTTGAGAAACTTCGGCTCTTGATCAATGAAGAATCCGAATATCGATCCGGGCCGCAACTTGTTCAGTTCTTTAATGATCTCGGGTTCAACGACTCGTATGGTCAGGGTTTCCCTTCGCGTTGGATGTATACAGATGAAAAGCTAAAGGCTATCAATGGATCTCCGGAATTAGACAAATGCATACGAACTGTCCTAGCACCGGCTAACTTTATCGGCAAAATCAAAGAATTGGACCATTACATTGCTGAGTTTAATAAATACCTGGCATTTGACAAATGGAAGATAACCAGAAACGGAGCAGAAATAGGTTTTAACAAGTTACAAAAGATCGAGATTGACGAAACACAATCGGCACCCGGCAACGAGGATGAATTCCTCAAAAGAGAGTTCACGGATGTTTCGGTCGCCAAGGCTGGCTTGGATGGCGTGGTTTCTGACATCCTTCAGCAAAGAATCAAAGAAATAGAGCGTTGTTTCCCCGCGAGCGCTTACTTGTCGGTCATTTTGCTTGCTGGCAGTACTCTTGAGGGGCTACTTCTGGGTTTAGCCCTAATCTACCCGAAACAATTCAATACGTCGAAGTCATCCCCGAAGGACTCTAGTGGGAAAGTAAAGCCTTTTCACGATTGGTCATTAAGTTCATTCATTGATGTTGCTCGGGAGATAGGCCTTATTCATTACGACACACATAAATTCAGCCACTCACTAAGAGACTTCAGGAATTATATCCATCCATTTCAGCAAATGAGTTCGGGGTTCACCCCCAGAGAACATACAGCAAAAATATGCCTTCAAGTTTTGAAAGCGGCAATTTATGAAATCGGTGAAAATGCTGCGAAATTTGGCACATAACCAGCGGCTCAACCAGACCGCGAGAACGTCGGCGGCAAAGTAAGGGTATAAGGGTCAGTTCTTCATTCTTCATTGATTGAACATCCAAAATCAATGAGAGCCAACTGATGGCACGGCCGTTACGCATAATCTTCCCGGGCGCAACCCGGCGGATCAGGGCCAGGATCGAACGGGATTCAGTGTTGCGACAACAGGTGGAAACAATAAAGGAGGGTCTTAAAACATGAAAAATGGAGAACTGACCACTATGGCCTTTCAGCAAACCGACCTTTGTTTTTGGCAAGCATTGTAGTCACTGCGGAATGGCTCAATAAATGCGGGGAGTGTCCTTATTTTCTCCGATACTATCATTAGGTTCTCCTATCTATGATCTTCGTAGACGAAAGTATCCAGCAGCATCTAGGATACATCTGTGTTGGATTCGCGTACTGCGAAAGGACGCCAGACGAGTTCATTCATCATGCAATTGCCGAGGCGGGCCTTACGCCGGGACAAGATGAGTATAAAAGTGGGTATAGAATGGATGGCTCGAGGCAACGCCAAGCCTTAAGGGAATCCATGTATCAGTTGGTTCTAGAACACTGCAAGCTCGGGATATACATCGCCCCGATTGAGGAACGGAACAAACTTCTTAAGTCGGTGGCAGAAATCGCTAGTAAGCTGGTTCAGATAAACGGCATTGATGCGCCTCAAGATGTATTTGTAGATGAAGGTATTGATGGGGCATATGTGCCAAATGAACTTATTCGTCTGCGTCGGGGCTGTGATTCACGGAAAGTGCCTGGTATCCAGCTCGCCGATTTTATCGCGTACCATTGCTCGTATCTGCTTAGATGCGAAACCCTCGGAGTAACCAAAAAGATTCTTATGGCTCAAGATGAGCCACATCCCTTGGCTGGGGAAGAGGTAGAACTTGACTGGATACTGAGAACTGATTTTCGGCGGCATTTCTTTGTCGAGTCGAGGAATATTGAAGAAATAAATGGCGATGATTGGTTTTTCAAGCTTGCTGGATATGGCGCGTTTTTTTCTCCTGAGCTAAATGAGCATGTAAAGGTCGCTGCCGAGGCCACATTTGACTCCATGTATTTTGGCTGTGTTTGGTAGTTGCGGGCTTTCATGGTGTATCTTTGTGCCAGAGAGCCTGAATAAACTATTTGTTGACTAACCAGGGAATATTTCATGGAATTTTTCGAATACGCCGACATCCTGACCACCCAAAAAGAAATCAGAAACAAGGTCTCCATCGACACCCTTCCCTTCTTTTGCGAGGAGGTTGAGGCTGTGGATGCAGCGGAGGAGTTGGGGAGGGTCATATACTTCCGCCACTGGGGCCGTTTCCACCTCCGGCAGGAAGATGTCATGGGCGGGGTGCGTTTTTCCGTGCCGGACTGCCCCAACGCCCTGGCCTGGACCGTGACCACCGGCTATCCCCCCTACCCAGAGAAGATTGTCCTGCATGCCACCATCAACAGGCTTGAGCACGACGCGGAATTCATTGCCGCAACCAAGGCGCTCCTGGCCACCTTGAAAACCGGTTTGGAAGAGAACTTCAACAGCGAGCCTGCCAACGCGGAGCCCCGCCCTTTTCTGATGGCAGACTTGCGAAGCAACCCCTAAATCACTTCTCCAGCCTGGCTCCCATCGACATCCTCTCCGGCGAGGCGCAATGAAACACAAACCGCGAAAACCAGTGGTTCCCCGCACTGCCCAGGAGACAACCCGTCAGGCCATTGTCGCGCTTCTCACCGAGGGGCCGGTCTCAGCCAAGGATATCTCCACCGCTGTCCACCTCCCGGAAAAGGAGGTCTCCTCCCATCTCGAACATATCCGCCGCAGCCTCCACGCCACCGGCGCGGTGCTTGCGGTAACCCCGGCAGAGTGCAGGGCCTGCGGTTTTATTTTTGCAAAGCGCGACCGGATGACGTCGCCCGGCAAATGCCCGGTCTGCCGCAGCGAGGCGATTGACGATCCGCTTTTCAGCATTCGGGGGGTGCAGGAGCATGAGCCTGATTGACACATTGCGATTTCAACAATAGACTGCACTGAGAATAACACCACTTTCCCCTGCGGGGAAACCTCACTGAAACAGCCCCAATGGAGCATCCGACCATGCCAGTATTCGACCCGTACACTCCGATCTTCTGGCAGCGCATCGTCGTGGCCATCATCTGCGGCGGCATCATCGGTCTGGAGCGCCAGTTGCGAGGCAAACCGGCGGGCATCCGCACCAGCATCCTGATCTGCCTCGGGACCGAAGTTTTTGTCGCCCTGGGCGCGCTGATCACCGCGGATATGGCGGGCGCCGACCCCAGCCGGGTGGTGGGCCAGGTGGTCACCGGCATCGGCTTTCTCGGCGCGGGCGTGATCATGGCCAAGGAAGGCTTGGTGCAGGGGGTCACTTCGGCGGCGGTGATCTGGATGCTGGCGGCCATCGGCTCGGCCATCGGCCTGGGCCATGAGCATGCCGGCGTGGTTCTGGCCGTGCTCACGGTCGGGGTGCTGACCGGGGTCGAGCTGCTGGAAACCAGCTTTCTCATGCTGCGCGAAGGGGTGCATGCTCCGCATCTGCCTTTTCGGCGGCGGCGTGAAGGCAAGCCGGAAAAGGACTAGCCATCCTTCCATGATGAGCCGACAGCCGAGCTGAGACTCTCCTGCATCCTGCAAAATTACCACTGATCCTGGTCATATTTCCCTTGTCGCATTAGAGTATTTATTCTATTTTAGAACAAATACTCTAAACACAGGAGGAATATACCATGAAGGTTCTGCTCATCCAGCCCCCCAGCCATAATCCGCTCATTGATCAGTTTTTCTTGTTTGAACCCTTGGCCTTGGAATACCTTGGCGCCGGACTCAAGCTGGACGGCCACACCGTGGAACTCCTCGATGCCCGCTTGGAGCCGGATATCGAGGGCGCCTGCCGCAGGTTTCAGCCGGAACTGGTGGGGCTTACCGGTTACACCAGCCATGTCAGCATCATCAAAGATCTTGCGACTCGCCTCAAGGCCATGCTCCCCGAGCTCTTCGTTGTGGTGGGCGGGCGTCATGCCACGGTGCAGCCGGAAGATTTCAACGAACCGGATATTGATGTCGTGGTCATCGGCGAAGGGGTTTTCACCCTGCGCGAAATCGCCTCAGCCTTGGCAGCAAGGACACGCCTCTCGGAGATCAAAGGGATCGCTGTCCCGTGCCCGAAGGGGATGATATTCAGTCCGCCGCGTCCTTACACCGACCTGAATGACCTCCCTGTTCCCGATCGCTCGCTGACAACCCACTGCCGGAAACAGTACTTCAGCGAATGGTTTAAGCCTCTGGCCTCGGTGCGCACCTCCCTGGGCTGCACAGCCCGCTGCAACTTTTGCGCCCTCTGGAAGATCACCGGCGGAAGATACCTGCGCCGCGATCCGGCGGCGGTGGTGGCTGAGCTGAAGACCATTGCCGAGCCGAATGTCTTTTTCTGCGATGACGAGTCCATGTGCGATGCCCGGCGGATGGACCGGCTGGCCGACTTGATCCGGGAAGCAGGGATACACAAGAACTATTTCCTGTACGGCCGGGTGGACACCATCATCAACCATCCGGAATTATTCGCCAAATGGGCAAAAATCGGCCTAGCCCAAGTTTTCGTGGGCATGGAGGATTTTTCCGACCAACGGCTTGCGACCATGAACAAAGGGATCACCACGGCGCAGCAAGGCCAGGCGGTCAAAATCCTGGATGATCTCGGGATCATGATGTACGCCTCCTACATGGTCAATCCGGACTACAGCCGTGCGGATTTCCGTAATCTGCTCGCCTATGTGCGGCGGTTCAAGCACAAGTACGCCACCTTCACCGTAATGACCCCGCTTCCCGGCACCAAGCTGCATGCCGAACGGTACGGCGACATCCTGAGCCACAAACCGGAGCTGTACGACATGGTCCATGCCCTTCTCCCCACCACCCTGCCGCTGCCGGAGTTTCACCGGGAAATGGCCACCCTCTGGGCCAAGGCGGTGCCGTTTTACCGAATCATCCCCACCCTGGCCCGCTTTGGGCTGCAAGGCATGTTTCAGCGGATACGGTTGTTCGGCGCCGTGCTGAAAAAGATTCGCCTGGCGCATTTGGATTATTGAAGCCGGAGGCTTTACAATGGTCAAGGCTGTCTCCGTCTGGTAACATAGCGAACCATGAAAACCCGGGACAAGATCATAGAGACAACCCTCCAGCTCTTCAATGAGCAGGGCACCAAAGGGGTGACCACCAACCATATTGCCGCGGCCATCGGCATCAGCCCCGGCAATCTGTACTATCATTTTCGCAACAAGGAAGACATCATCCGCGCCATCTTCGAGCAGATGGACGCCTACGGCCTGGAACAGTACCAGATGATCCTCGACAGGTTCCAGCCCGGCACCCTGGAGACGATGGAACAGACCTTCGTCATGATCCAGGCGTACAACTGGCGCTACCGGTTTTTCAAGCGCGAGCTGACCTCCCTGATCTTGAACGACCAGCTCCTCAAGGACCGTTTTCTTAAAACCCACCACACCATGCTGGCCGTTATCCGGCAATCCAACGACTATTCCGTTGCCACAGGCACCCTCAAGCCGATGCCGGAAAAGGAGATGGCTCTCTTTACCGAGGAAATCTGGCTGGTGACCCTTTTCTGGCTCAATTACCTGGAGGTGGGCGGGGAAGAGATCAATGACGAGACGCTGCGAAGGGGGATCGACCTGCTGCGGAACCTGATCAGGCCGCAGCTCACGGAGACAGCCTTGGCTGAACTGGCAAAACGGGAAGGGAGCAATTCTTAAAAAAAACGGGAGGTGCGAACAATGCCCGCACCTCCCGAACGATTATCCCTTTTGATCCGCCGCTGTTTCTCTGCTACAATTGGTGCAGGCTGTCCGGACGCATCCGTGTTCCGGCCTGCACCAAACAGGAGAAACGGTAATGTCCGATGCGTTTGATGTGCTGACCACCTGTGTTTACTGCGGCTGCGGCTGCGGCCTGTACCTGCACGTAAAAGACGGCCTGGTTTGCGGCAGCCAGCCCAGCCGGCATCACCCGGTTTCCCGGGACAATCTCTGCGTCAAAGGCTGGCACATCCACGAATCCATCAACCATCCCGACCGGCTCACCACCCCGCTGATCCGCAAGAACGGCGCCCTCACCCCAACCACCTGGGAAGAGGCCCTGGATTTCACCGCCCAACAGCTCGGGCGCATCCGCGATCAGCACACCGGCCGGGCCATCGGCGTGCTGGCCTCGGCCAAGTGCACCAACGAAGAGAACTACCTGCTGCAAAAGTTCGCCCGCACCGCGCTTGCCACCAACAACGTGGACCACTGCGCCCGGCTCTGACACGCCCCCACGGTGGCAGGTCTTGCCACCACCTTCGGCAGCGGGGCCATGACCAACTCCATCAATGAGATCGAAAACGCGGAGGTGATTCTGGTTTCCGGGTCCAACACCACCGAGGCCCATCCCCAGGTGGCCCGCCGCATGCTGGAAGCAGTGGACCGGGGCGCCCGGCTGATCGTCATCGACCCGCGCCGCACCCGGTTGGCCGAGTGCAGCCATCTCCACCTTGCCCTGCGCCCCGGCACCGACATCCCCCTGCTCAATGCCATGATGCGGGTGCTGCTGGACGAAGGGCTGGCCGACGACCTGTTCATTGAGATGCGCACCGAAAACTTCCTGGCCCTGCGCGACATGCTCAACCGCCTGGACCTTGCGGAAACCGCCGGACTCACCGGCGTACCCCTGCCCCTGATCCGCCAGGCAGCCCAGCTCTATGGCCGGGCCCGCAAAGCGGTGATCTGCTACTGCCTGGGCGTTACCCAGCACGTCTGCGGCACCGAAAACGTGCAGACCATCGCCAACCTGGCCATGCTGGCCGGACACATCGAAAAGGAAGACACCGGGGTCGACCCGCTCCGGGGGCAGAACAACGTGCAGGGCGCCTGCGACATGGGGGCGCTGCCCAACATGCTGCCCAGCTACCAAGACGTGCACAACGAGGATTTCCGGGAGAAATTCGAACGGGGGTGGGGAGTAAAGCTGCCGGAAGCACCCGGCCTGACCTTGGTGGAGATGACCCACGGCGGCGCGCAAGGATCGATCCGGGGCATGTTCATCATGGGCGAAAACCCCATGCTCAGCGACCCCACCCTGAGCAAGGTGGAGGAAACCCTGCGCGGCCTGGATTTTCTGGCGGTGAGCGATATCTTCCTCACCGAGACGGCGCGGCTCGCCCAGGTGGTCTTCCCTGCCGCCTGCTTTGCCGAAAAAAGCGGCAGCTTCACCAACTCGGAGCGCAGGGTGCAGATGGTGCGCCAGGCCGTACCCCCGCCGGGCGAATGCCGGGCCGACAGCGAGATCATCATGGAGCTCTCCCGCCGCTTGGGCTACGCAATGGAATACGATTCAAGCGGTGAGGTGATGGAGGAGATCGCCCTGCTCTCCCCCATCTACGGCGGCATGCACCACGACCGGCTGGAGCAGAACTGGGGATTGCAATGGCCCTGCTGGGACCGCAATCACCCGGGCACCCCCTTTCTGCACAAGTACTACTTCACACGGGGCAGGGGCCACTTCATGCCTGCCAACCACACCCCGCCCGGCGAGCTGCCCGGCCCGGAGTACCCGCTATTGCTGATGACCGGCCGGATCTACCACCACTACCACACCGGCACCATGACCCGCAAAAGCGAGCGGCTGACCAGGGAATGCAACCAGGCGGTGCTCCAGATCAATCCATTGGATGCCAAGGCGCAAGGGTTGCGCCAGGGCGAAACGGTGCGGCTGGTCTCCCGGCGGGGGGAGATCACCCTGGCCGCCGGGATCACCGATCAAGTGGAGCCGGGCATGGTGTATACCACCTTCCATTTTGCCGAAGCGCCCATCAACCTGCTCACCAACGACGCCTTTGACACCGGCTCGCGCTGCCCGGAGTACAAGGTCTGCGCCGTGCGGGTGGAAAAGATTATGGATTCGTAACAACGCAGAATATGCCTCAAACCGGTGCTTCGCCCGATCCGTTCGCCCTGAGCCCGTCGAAGGGCCGTTGTTACGATTGCCCGAAAACAAAAAAGGAACCGCCCATGGTCCACGCAGCCGCCGCCACCCACAGCCACCTCTTGAAAAAGGATCATCTCAAGGGGTTCCTGCGCAAGCTGGCCAAGGAATACCGCTTGGTGGCGCCGGTGCGCAACCGCCACTCCGATGTGCTGTTCACCGTGATCGACGATCTGGACGCGGCGGAGATCGAGCTGACCGAGCCGCCGCAGAACTCGCTCAAGCAGTTTTTCCTGCCCCAGCAGGAGCGGCTATACACCTATACAACCACTGCGGAGGGCTATGATTTCCAGCCGGTCCAGGCAACCATCCCGCCCACGGTTTACTTCGGGGTGCATCCCTGCGATCTTTCCGCCGTGCTCTACATGGATGTGGTTTTCTCCCGCCACCAGCGCGATCCTTTCTACCTGCGGCGCCGCCAGGGCTCGGTGCTGATCGGGGTCAACTGCAACTCCCCGGCCCCGAACTGCTTCTGCAACGCCACCGGCTCCGGCCCCTTTCTGGAGATGGGCAGCGACCTGCAGCTCACCGATCTGGGCGACCGCTTCCTGGTGGAGATCGGCCGGGCGCCGGGACAAGCCCTGATTGAGCGCTGGCAGGTTTTCTTCTCCCCCTCCGCCGACAAGGACCGAGCCGCCCATTACCAGACCTTTCTGGAGGCACGCGGCCGCTTCAGCCGCCAGGTGCATGTGGAGCAGGCCATCCGGCAACTGGAAGCGGACACGGTGCCGGAGCAGGTCTGGACCGAGCTGTCCCTGCGTTGCCAGGACTGCGGCGGCTGCGCCTACCTCTGCCCCACCTGCACCTGCTTCACCATCAGCGACCAGCAGCTCGACGACGCCGGCGGCCAAAGGCTTCGGAGCTGGGACGCCTGCACCTTTGCAGGCTTTACCGCGATGGCCGGGGGGCACAATCCGGTGCAGGCAAAAACCGGCGCCATCCGCCAACGCTTTACCCACAAGCTCCGCGACGACGTGCGCCAAAACGGCAGGCCAAGCTGCGTGGGATGCGGCCGCTGCGTCGGCATCTGCTTCGGCGGCACCGACATCGTCCGTTTCGTGGAGCGCGCCTGCCAGGGCAGCCTGTAACCTTCAACCCAACCGGAACCACGCCATGCCGCAACCCATTGCCGATATCTACCTGCCCAGGCAGGCCAGGGTGGAACAGATCGTGGCCGAGAACTCCCAGATCGCCACCTTTGTCCTTGCCTTTTGCGACCGCTCGTACAACGACGGTTTCCGCTACCAGCCCGGCCAGTTCATGCTGGTCTCCATGCCCCATTGCGGGGAGGCGCCCATCTCGATCTCCTCCACGGCCACCCGGCCGGGGAATATCCACCTCAGCGTCCGGCGGGCCGGAAAGCTCACCCACGCCATGCACGGGTTGCGGGTTAGCGACACCCTCGGCTTGCGCGGCCCATATGGCCGCCCCTTTCCCATGGAGCAGCTCGCGGGCCGGGACCTGCTCTTCGTGGCAGGCGGCATCGGCCTGGCCCCCTTGCGGGCGGTGGTCGACACCTGCCTGGACCAGCGGGACCGGTTCGGCGCACTCACCGTGCTCTACGGCAGCCGCACCCCCTCGGACATCGCCTTTCAGGGTGATCTTGAACTGTGGCGGAAACAGGGAGTGGATTGCCGCCTCACCGTGGATGCAGCCGAGCCGGGGTGGGACGGGCCGGTGGGGCTGGTCACTGCTTTACTGGATGATCTCGCCCCGGAGCTGGACAAAAGCACGGCCCTGATCTGCGGCCCCCCCCTGATGTTTCGCGCGGTGTTGGGCAAACTGGCTGCCATGGGCTTTGGCGACCATCAGGTGCTCACCACCATGGAACGCCACATGAAATGCGGGGTGGGCATCTGCCGCCACTGCCACATGGACGGCAAACTGGCCTGCGTGGACGGCCCGGTCTTCAGCCTGGCGGAACTGCGGAAGCTGAAGATCCTGGAGCTGGACGGCTGACAACGGATACGCCCGGTTTGCCGGCTTCACTGCCGGGATTGCAGCCAAAATGCCGCTGATTGTCGGCAACCAGCCTTTCCATCCCGTCGACAAAAAAAACGGGAGGTGCGAACAACCATCCGCGCCTCCCGCTGGAACATCTTCTTCCCTGCTATTTGCAGCGCTTACCTCTCGGCTACCGCCTTAGCGGCCGCGGTCATGATCCTTGCCGTTGCCCTTGCCATGCCCCTTGCCGTTTTTCTTGTCCCTCCCATGATCATCATCCCGGCGGTCACGATGTTTTTCCTGATAACGCGGGACATACTCGCGCTCGTACCAGTCGTCATGCACAAAAAAGACGCGTTCGCCGCAGGCATTGTATTCGCGGCAGTGCTTTTTCCAATTTTTGGCATGGCCCGGCGGTACGCGCAGATAGACCGGGGGACGGACAACCTGCACCCGTTCAACGATTATCGGCTGACGGTAGAGCACCCGTGGCTGCGGGTAGTCTCCGATGTCAATCCGGCCATAGAAACCGGGTTGGCCGATGCTGACCGAGACGCCAACGTCGGCAGCCAGTGCAGGGGTGGTAACTGTGGCCGCGGCCACCGCTATTGCGATCAAAAAACGCTTCATGTTGCATCTCCTGTTTTGATGATTTTCAAAAAACAATTATACCATAACCGGATGTACTTTTCCATCTTCACTCGGTTCTTGCCTCTCCCCCATCCTGACCACGACCCGATGTTTCACTAAATCCCGCTCCAGATAGATCACCCCCCCGGCCACCCGCTGGCCATCCATCTCCACCCAGGCAACCCCGCACTCGCAGCCGTGCGGATTCTCCACCTGGATCGCATAGACCGTTTCCCCGTGCCGATAGCTAAGGCTGAAGCCAGGCCAGGACGCGGGGATGACCGGATTCACCCGCATCCGCCCGTCCCGGATGTGCAGGCCCAGCACCTCTTCCACCCAGGCCCGGTACATCCAGGCCGCCGCCCCGGTATACCACGACCAGCCTCCCTGCCCTATCCTTCCGGGCAACCGGTAGACATCTGCCGCGACCACGTAGGGCTCAACCCCGTAATGCCAGACCGCCTCGGCATCGCGGGCGTGCTCGATGGGATTGAGCATGCGCAGCAGTTGCACCGCCCGCTCCCCCTCCCCTTTGCGGGCCATGGCCATGGCCATCCATAGGGCGGCGTGCGTGTACTGGCCGCCATTCTCCCGCACGCCGGGAGGATAGCCCTTGATGTAGCCGGGCGAGGGTTCGGATGTGTCGAAGGGAGGCGCAAAAAGCAGCACCAGCCCTTCATCTTCACGGACAAGATGGTTCCAGGCCGACTCAAGTCCCTGCTCCGCCCGTGCCGGATCGGCGGCGCCGGAAAGCCAGGCCCACGATTGGGGCAGGGAATCGATCCGCGCCTCGGTGTTTTCCGCGGAGCCAAGGGGAGAACCATCGTCGAAGGTTCCCCGCAGATACCACTCCCCGTCCCAGCCCGCCTGCTCCGCCCTCTGGATCAGGTCCTGCCTCTTTTTTTGGTAGGTTCGTCCCAGCTCCGGCTCTTGCAGCAAGTTGGACATTTCGACCATCCCCTGCAGCAGCTCGCAAAGGAACCAGGCGAGCCAGACGCTCTCCCCCTTGCCCCCGGCGCCCACCAGATTCAGGCCGTCGTTCCAATCCCCGGTCCCCATCAGGGGAAGGCCGTGGGGCCCGATGGTCAGGCCGCGGCTGACCGCGCGGCGGCAGTGCTCAAAAATAGTGGCGCGTTCAAAGGTGACATCGGGCGTGGAAAACACCTCATACTGATCGTCTGCCAGGGTGGGAGCGTTGAGGAAGGATACCTCCGCCTTGAGCAGGTCCGCATCACCGGTGGTCCGGACATACTGCGCCACCACATATGGAAGCCAGAGCAGGTCGTCGGAGATACGCGAGCGGATTCCTGCCCCGGCAGGTTCATGCCACCAATGCTGGACATCGCCCTCCTTGAATTGCCTGCTGGCGGCGAGCAGGATCTGGTCGCGGGCCAATTCGGGCCTGGCATACAGAAAGGCCAGGACATCCTGCAACTGATCGCGGAAACCGAAGGCGCCGCCGGACTGGTAAAAAGCGGAGCGGCCCCAGAGGCGGCAGCTTAAGGACTGATACTGCAGCCAGCGGTTGATCAGCAGATCGGCGGCCAGTTCCGGGGTGTGCACTTCAATGGTGCCGAGCAGTTCAGCCCACCACGCTTTGCTCTGCTCGAACGCCTCTTCCAGAGCATTCTCCTCCTGAAAGCGGAGCACCAGCTCCCGGGCGTGGGCCACGGAGTCGGCCTGGCCCAGCATACAGGTGATCTCCCGTTGCTCACCCGGCGACAATTCCAGGGTAACCCGGAGTGCTGCGCATGGATCCAGCCCCGCCCCGGTCCGCTGTGAAAGGTGGGTCAGTTCCATGGCTGCCGGGTTCGCCAAGGTGCGATTCCGGCCGATGAAGGCGGTGCGGTCGCCGCCGTACGAGTCGGCCTGGGGAGTCAGGGCCACGAAGGCGACCCGCTCCGGGTACTCTGGATGGTAGCGGTTTTGCCCCAGCAGGGCCTGGGCTTCGTCATCCCAGTTGGTTTGGACGTGCATCTGCGAGGTTTCACGGTTTTCGCCCAGGGTCAATTCCACATAATAGGTCAGCGAGAGCCTGCGCCTTCTGGAGGATGCATTGGTGAGCCGCAGACGCTGGAGCTTGATCGGCACCCCCCCGTTCTCATCCACCGGAACGAAGACGGTGAGTTCCTGCTCAATCCCGTTGCTGTTATGCTCGAAGACCGTATAACCCGCCCCGTGCCGGGCCCGATAGGCGGTTTCCTCACGGACCGGCGCCGCGGTCGGCGACCAGAAGACGCCACTCTCCTCGTCGCGGAGGTACAGCGCTTCAGAAGCCGGGTCAAGCACCGGGTCGTTGGACCAGCCGGTCAGACGATTACGCTGGCTGTTGCCATACCACGTAAAGCCGGCCCCGGTTTCGCTGACCATGGTGCCGAAGGTCGGGTTGGCGATGACGTTCACCCAGGGTGCCGGGGTGTTGGTATTGGGGCCGAGATAGATCGCGTATTCACGGCCATCCGGGGTAAAGCCCCCAAGGCTGTTGAAGTAGTTCAGCTCCATGAAGGGGAGTGGAGCCGAGGGCTCCCGGACCGCACGTTTTCGGCTCAGCCTTTCCAGCAACTCAGGCGCCTCCATCGGCGCCCGCAATTGCTGGGGCAGTGTGCCGCGTGCCGCCACCAGCATGACACTGGCCACGGTCTTGAGGAGCTTCAGATCTTCCTCGGGAATGAGCGCGGCATTGCGCAGGAAGATCCCGCCCGGTTGGGTCGTCCCGTTCATGAGGGAATGGGCCTGGATCAATCGTTCCAATCGTTCCTGGAGCGGCCGTTCATAACTGCCGGGTTCCTCGTTGAGGATCACCAGATCGACCGACAAGCCGTGCATCCGCCAATAGGTGTAGGCCTGGAGCATCTGCCGGGCCAGACTGATATCCCGCGTCTCCCCAATAGTAACCAGGGCTATGGGCAGGTCGCCCGAAATGCCGTAGGGCCACAATCCGGCCTGGCCCTTGCGATTCTCGGCGAGTTGCTCGCCGGCAGCACGCAAGAGGAGGTTGGGAAACAGCAGGTGACTTGCCAGTTGCTGGAAACGGCGCGCTTCGTCGGGCTGAATGTGCAGCATCTGCAACTGCTGCTGGGCCGAGACCCAGGCAAAATCCATGGCCCGGTTGATCTCCTGGGGTTCGGAATATTTATCCATCAACAGCAGAACTTTTTCCCGGGTTGCACCGGCGGCAATCACCAGGGAAACCTGAGCGTGCTGGCCCGGCTGCAAGACGACACTCCGCCGCAGGCTCAAGCACGGATCCAAGACAAAGCCCTGGCTGTTGCCGAGCTCTTGCACGGCGCCCATGGGTTTGGCAAGGGGGTGACCACGACCGATAAACCGTTTCCGGTCGGTTTCAAACTGCCAATCTTTTTCAGGCGGGCCATCAACCCCTGCCTGCTCAAAGGTCAGGCGGTGGGCCACATACAGAGGCAGCTCGTCTTCGCTGCGTGCTCTGCGGTAGGCAAGGAGAACTTGCTGCCCAGGGAGCGCTTCGGTCTGGATGAACAGCTTGTTAAAGGCCGGGTGCTGGCGATCCGCGCGGTGGGGCGCCATGGAGAGTTCGACATAGCTGGTGAGGTTAAGATGGCGGGCGCGGGTTGTCCTGTTGATCAAGGTAATCCTGCGAATCTCCACATCATCTTCCGGCGAGACGATCACCTCTGTTTCGGTATGCAGCCCATTGTCGTCACGCCGGAACACGGCCCGGTCGAGAGCAAAGTTGACCGAATACCCCTCCAGCTTCCCATCGGCCGGTTGATAGGTGCTGGACCAGACCCGATCCGGATTGGCCTCATGGATGTAGCAGAAGGTTCCCATTGCATCGCAGGTCTGATCCGACCGCCAGCGGGTGAGTTCCTGGCCGCCCCACTGACTGTAGCCGCCCCCGCTGTTGGTGACCATCACGCCATAGCGGCCGTTGCTGAGCAGCAGGCTATGGGGAATGGCGGTATGGGGCGTGGTAAAGATGCTTTCCGCCGGAGCAATCTGGTCTACGCTCAGCAACGTGGGCTCATTCTCCCGCGTTGAGGTCAGGTGCAGCGCAGGAAGGGTCGGGATGCGTTCCTGAAGGAGCGCCTCAAAGGCGCGCACCCGTGGATCGCTATGGAAGCGGCGCGGGAACGGGTTGCCATGCAGGAAGTTGGTCAAGGCCAGAAACGCCATGCCCTGGTGATGGGCCATATACGTCTTGATTATCACCCCGCGCTTGCCCACCCGCTGCGTTTGGCGGCTGAAATCCATGGCCTCGTAATACCCATAATCCGCAAGCAGCCCCAACCCGGCAAGTTGCTTCAGATTCCGCACGGTCTCACTGGGCGCCAGGTTCAAGGCCAGCAAGGTGGCATAAGGCGCGATGACCAGTTGTTCCTCCAGGCCGCGTTTCAAGCCGAGCAGGGGAACCCCGAAGGCTTTGTACTGATAGGTTTTATTGAGATCCATATTGCCAAAGGCGGACTCGGAAATACCCCACGGCACCCGTCGCGTGCGGCCATAGGCGATCTGGATCCTCACTGCTTCCCGGGCCGCCTTGTCCAAAAGCGAGTTGCCATAGGAGTACTGGAACAAAAGCGGCATCAGGTATTCAAACATGGTCCCGGCCCAACTGAGCAGCACCCGCTGCCTCCCTATGGCGCCGTAGAGGCGGCTCATGGAGAACCAGTGTTCCAACGGAATATCACCCCGGGCAATGGCAACGAAACTACCGAGTCGCGCTTCACTGGCCAGGAGATCGTAACGGGAAGCGTCCAGAACGTCCGTGGAAACATTGAAGCCTATGGAGAACAGTTTGCTTCCGTTGTCATAGAGGAATCGCATGTCCAGCGCTACTGACAACTCGCGGACATCCTCAATGAGCCGAGTCGCCGTTCCCAGGGTTTCCCCGGCCAGCCACTGCGAAGTGGCAAATGCCTTGAAGACCCGGTCTAGCCAGGGGCCTAGGGGATCGCCGGCATGGAGAGATTCCTCGCGGATCGCACGAAGAATCATGATCGACCCGATCCGGTCATGGGCAATATCATGCAGCGAAGGCGCCTTGGCAAGATCATGCTGGATGGCAAGCAGGGCCACCGAACCCAGCGGGGCCAGCTCCTCCGCGGTTTTTTCCGCGAGAATCTCGATCCAGGTGAGATAGCGGTCACTGTTCTGAACCCAGGCCGCAACCTGTTGCTCAATCTCACCAACCCATGGTTTAACACCTGCCGCAACGACCAAAGCCCTGACATCGACCTCCATCCGCCGTTGCAACCGGAGAAGATCGACGATGCCGGACGGCGGAGCCTTCCATTCAGCCAGGAGCTGGTCGAGTGTTTGGCGATACAGTCCGGTATTTTCTTCCAAGGCTGCGTCCTGTTTCAAGATTTCCCCGGTGTCGGCCAGGCCGGCAAAGGCCTTGCCATCCAAGAGGGGAGCGTGCGTCAACTCGTCAAGCCCCTGCTCCAGAGTCCACAAGGCGCCCAACAGATTGCCGCTGTCAACCGTGGAGACATAGCGAGGCTCAAGCGGAACCAGGGTCTGAATATCGTACCAATTGAGAAGATGCCCTTGGTAACGCTCCAGACGACCAATGGTTGCCATGGTATTGGCAAGCTTTTCCACGACCTGGTTAATGGTCAGGTAGCCTGAGTCATAGGCGCCCAGAGCGCTGGTCATCCAGAGGCCGATGTTGGTCGGGCTGGTTCGCATGGCCAGACTGTTCTGATGGGCAACCTGGTAGTTATCAGGAGGCAACCAGGAAGTATCGGCGCTGACAAAGGAAGAGAAATAGCGCCAGGTCCGCCGGGCGACCTGCCGGAGGAAACGGCGGTCCGTTTCCGGCAGCGGTTTTTCCCGCGGCTGCTCAGCGGGCCGGAGATTCAGGAGCCAACCGAGCAGTGGGGAAATAAACCATAAAACGAGCCAGGGGATGGCAACAGGCAGGCTAGCAGGCATGAAGCGCCAGATCGCCGCCCCCACGATCATGCTGAAGAGGCTTCCAAATGACAGGGCTGCGACAAAGAGCGGCTGCCAACGGTCGGCGCGCCAATGGGTGGCCTGGGCCACCCACTCCAACAAGTCGCGCTGGGAGATCATGCGGCGGTAGCAGACCCGGGCGATGGCATCCAGGGCCACCGCTGCCTGGTGCGGCAACAGCGCACCATCGACAAAGGCCCGCAGCACATCGTGCAACAGCTTGGCAGGTGAGAAATACCTCAACCCCTTGCGGGTGGTAACTATGGTGAATGGTTGCGCCAAGGGATGAAAAAGCAGTTGTATGCCAACCACCAGCGCAGCTACCCCGCCGATTCCCGGGGAAATAAACCAAGAGGCCAACAGCAGGCCTACGTTCGTAACAGGCAGAAGGCTGCGGCGCAAGTTGTCGAGAATCTTCCAGCGGTTCAAGAGGGTGAGCGGGTTGGGGACTTTTTCACCGGAAGCCAGGGGAACACGCGGGAAAATCCACCCCGCAATCTGCCAGTCGCCGCGAATCCAGCGATGGGCCCGTTTGCTGTAACTCTGGTACCCTTGCGGAAAATCATCAAAAAGTTCAATATCGCTGGCCAGCCCCACCCGGACATGCGCCCCCTCGAGCAGATCATGGCTCAGCACCCGCTCTTCCGGGAACCGTCCCGACAGTACCCGGCTGAAGGTGCGGACATCGTAGATCCCCTTGCCATGGTACGACCCTTCCCCGCTTAAGTCCTGATAGACATCGGAAATCGCCTGGGTATAGGGGTCGATCCCCACCGCATCGCTGAAAAGCCGGCTGAAGACCGAGGCGCTCGTGCTCGGCAAGGTCGGGCTCACCCGCGGCTGGATAATGGTATAACCGCCCATGATCCTGCCCGTTGCATCGAAGCGGGGCTGATTGAGGGGATGCGCCAGGGTCTCGACCAGTCTGCGGGCCGAGGCGTGCGGCAACTGGGTGTCGCTGTCCAGGGTGATGATGAAACGGATATCCGCCAATTGGTCCGGGTCGCCCACATATACCAAATCAGGAGCATTTTCCGGACGCGTACCCTCGATCAACCGGTTCAGTTCCTCCAGCTTGCCCCGCTTGCGCTCCCAGCCGATAAATTTCTGTTCGGATTCGCTCCAGGTGCGCTCCCGATGGAAGAGAAAAAACCGCTCGCCGCCATGGCGTGTATTGAGCTCTGTCAGGCATGCCCGCGCGATTTCGAGCAGCCCGTTGTCCTCTTCCCGGGAAAACGTGGCTGAATCGGTGTAGTCCGAGAACAGGCTGAAGAACAGATTTGCTTCCTTGTTGGCCAGATAGCGGATTTCCAGTTTCTCCGCCTCGTTCCGGATCGTTTCCGGATTCGCCAGCATCATCGGCACGACCACCAAGGTCCGGAAGGCATCGGGAATTCCGGAATCCTCGAAATCCATCTTGGGCAAGGGGCGGGGCGGCAACAATCGGGTGATCAGGTAATTGACCACCTCGATGGCCAACTGGCTGACCGGAATGAGCAGGAGCAGTACCAACCCCGCCTGGATAACGAGCGATGGCCCGGTCTGGCCGAAGCCGGGGATCAGGCCAAAAACAACGATCAGAAAAACGAACAGCGCGGAGAAACCGCCGATGCCGAAGGCGTATATGGCGAGGTGATGGCAATAGATCCATTCCAGCATGCGATAACGGAGCTTCTCATGGCAGGCCAACAGCCGGACCAGTTCAGCCCGTCCCGGGCCGACCAGCCAGGTGCCGACGTAGCTGCGTTGTGCATCTCCTGTTGAATCATGCCCTGCCTGGGTTGCCAGCGTGATGACACGCTCGGCGACCTGTTGCTCAGGCTGGCCGGCAGCGCGGGCAAGGTCTTCTATCGCCCGACGGCAACGGTCGCGGGTTGCGAAATCCATTTCAAGATAGATTCCGGACGGATCGCGACGCAACACCTGCTCCACCCGGCTGAGCTGCTCGAAGATCTCCCTCCAGTCAAGCAGGGCGAGTTGGCGCAAGCTGGTGAAGGCATTGCCGCTCGCCAACTGCTCCCTGACCTGCCGGTTCTGCTCTCGCAGATTGAGGTCATGCAAGGGAGTTTTAAGTGTGCGCTCAAGCCAGTTTTTAACCGGCGCCAATGCGGCGGCTTCGTCGTACAGTAACCCCACCAACTGCGTAGCAAAATACGGACTGGGATGCAATTCCGTGGTGGCGAGTTCCTCCAGGATTGCGAAAAGTTGGTTGGCATCACGGCGGTTGGAAGCGATCAACCGGTTCGCCCAGAAATCGGCCAACTGTCGCTCACGCAGATGGGTCAAGGCGGTGACGGCCAGATTCTGGATGCTTTCGATCAGCGCGATGCGCAGCATCTGGGGGATCGCCCAGAGTTCGCCGATGGTCAAGGTACGCACGGATTGGTAGGCGTCGATAAACGCCAGGATATTCTCCCGGTCAAGGCGCAGCTCTGTATGGGAAACGAGATCCTTGGCCAGACCATAGATGCACGGCAGCCCGTTGTAGGGATCAGAGGCCAGGGTGGGCAGTTGTTGGTAAAAACGGTGGGGAAGGTTCCGTAATACATCACGGGTGTTCCCCTCCAGGATGTACTCGTTATCAAGGATCCAATCAGCCGCCGGCGTGGCTTTCTGTTCCAAACGGCTCGCCGCGGCAAGATCCGTACATACTTGGTGGACCCACTTACGGGACTGCTTGAGGCGCTTGAGCAGTTCAAAACCGCGGTGCGGCTTCAGGTCCACCTGCTGCTCCCGGGCATGACGTTGCGCATGCTCAATAACCTGGGCAGGCGAAAGTTGTGCCTTGTGGCCCCGCGCCTCAACCCGTCGCTCGCATTTGCGATGCATAACAAATAGGGCCGGTGGAATATCGCCGCTTTCCCGGAGCAACGCCACCGGACGCGGTAAAGATTCAACCGGCGCCAGGAGTATTAAAACGGATTCCCCAGACACAAGCCAGCGGGCGTGATCACGGATGATCCCAGCCTCAACGCCATACCTTGAACGTCGTAGCCAGAATAGAGCTGCTAAAACGGAGATTGTGATCGCGGCCAGGAACACAGTCAGGAGAAAAAAGTTGCCGCTCGGAAGCAAACCCAACCCGTGCAGCAGGAGAAAAACAACTCCGGCGCTCCCGCCGGACAGGATGGCGGCCAGGACCACGCCGTAAGCGCGGCGCCAGAGGAAGGGGTCTGTTGTATGAACATCTCCATTCGTCCCCTTATGCACCAAGGCGGCGCGGCGGAAGCCCTGCTTCGCCAGTTCCCGAAGGGCTTTGTGCGCTTCATCATGTTTTGCGAAATAACCAATTAAAATGCCGACGCCCACGATGTATCCTTTACGCAACGTAGTCTGAGCATCCTGTCACAATGAAGTATTTCATCTGACCGGAGAACTCAGAAAGGAACTGTGCGGACTGTTCCAGAAGATTGTACAAAGTGCTGGATCGAGAAATAGTACCGGAAGGATGTCGCGGTTGCCGACTTCGCACGCAGGATGCGTTTTAGCTGCTTGTCCTCAACACCATCCAAGAGAGGAAAAGCTGACCCGCGCTTCAACTATGGTTAAATCCGTGTCATCCGCCTGGGCTTGGACTTCGGCTTAATTTTTTGCTATTGCTATTAAAAGCAGAATCTGTGCCAAGAGTGTTGTTGCCAGGAGATTAACTCCCATCATACTGAAATAATTTGAACTTGAAAGAATAGCGAAATGGAGGATGAATGCGTCGAGAGGGGAATCGCCTGACATATCAGGAAATTCCTGATATGTCAGGCGACAGCAATCAGAGGAAAAAACTATAGGCTAGATTTGCCAAAGTCGCTACGACTATTTATTACTTAAAAAAAACGGGAGGTGCGAACAACTGTCCGCGCCTCCCGTTGGATCATCTTTTTCTGTACTGCTTACCGCGCTTACTTCTTGGCAGCAGCCTCCGCCCCGCCGCCGCCTTCCAGTCCGGCGGTGATGGTCTTGCTCAGCTTTTCTTCAATCAGGGCGGTGATGCCGTCCTGGGTAAAGATCGCCTCCTTGCGGATGGTCTTGGTGGCGTTGCCCAGGGCGATCCGCAGCTTGCGGTCGCTCACCAGGGCAAGGGCCTTGCCGATCCGGACCTTCAACTCCTCGGGGCTCAAGCCTTCCGCCTGGCCTATGGGGCCAAGCTCCTTGGTCTTCATGGTAAAATCGGTGATCAGTTTGACAAAGCGCGGCGCCTCCGCCGCTGAGGCCCACTGCAGACCAAACCGCTCCGGCTTGATCCCGACCTCGGCCAGAACCTTTTTCACCACTGCACTCACACCCATCGCGTCGTAATTACCAACCTGGTAATGGCATTCACCGAGTTGTCAGCCACCGGAGAAGATGGCGTCGGCGCCTTCGGCGAATCCACGCAGAACAAAGGCCGGATCAAGACGCCCGGTGCACATCACCCGGATGGTCCTCAGATTCGGCGGATACTGGTAACGGGAAACCCCGGCACTGTCCGCTGCGGCATAGCAGCACCAGTTGCAGAGAAAACCCAGGATCTTCGGGTTGAAATCGTTCTGACTCATAACCACTATACTCCTCTATTGTGCACCAAAGGCGGTGATTTGCGCGTTGATCTGTTCGTCGGTGTAGCCGCCCATGGAAATGGCGAATACCGGGCAATGCGAGGCACAGATGCCGCAGCCCTTGCAGGAGGCGGTGATGGTCTCGGCCTTGCGCTTGCCGTTTTCGTCCTTGATGATCCGGATGGACTGATACGGGCAGAGCGATTCGCACAGGCCGCAGCCGATGCAGGCTTCCTTGTCCACGCAGGAAATGGTGGGCTCCACCGAAACAAAGCCCTTGCAGAGCGGAATGGATGCCTTGGCCGCCGCTGCCTGCGCCTGGACGATGATCTCCTCCACCGGCTTGGGCGAATGGGCCAGGCCGCAGACATAGACCCCGCTCACCGGCAATTCCACCGGCCGCAGCTTGACATGGGCCTCAAGGAAGAACTTGTCTTCGTTCACCGGCACCTTGAGAAGCTTGCTGATCTCCTCGGTTCCTTCGGCCACGATGCCGACGCTCAGGGTCAGCACCTCGGGGGTCATGGTGACCTCATCGCGGAGGATCGGATCGTAGAAAGTAACGCTGGTCTTCTTGCCGCTGCTCTTGAACTTAGGCCTGTTGTCCATGGTGTAGGGGATGAAGACAACCCCTTTTTCCCTGGCCTCGCGGTAAGCGTCTTCGGCAAAGCCGTAGGTGCGCATGTCGCGGTAGAGCACCACCACCTGGGAGGCAGGGTCAAGCGATTTGATCTTGAGGGCGTTTTTCACCGCATGGTTGCAGCACACTTTGCTGCAGTAGTTGAGATCATCCCCCCGGGAACCGGCGCATTGCACCATGACCACCGACTTGGGCGCCGGATTCTTGCCCTTGCCTGCCAAGCGCTGCTCAAGCTCACGCTGGGTAACTATTGCGTCGGAATACTTCACCGGGTTGCCCAGCACCATCTCGGGCCGATGCTCGCGGCCGCCGGTGGCGATGATGATCACCCCATGATCGATGGTGGTTTCCGTGGCTTTCTTGCCCTTAGTGGTGGTGAGCACCGAGCTGAAATTGCCGACAAAGCCGTTGACCAAGGTCATTTCAGTACTGGTCAGCACCTCGATCATCTTGTTCTTTTTCACCTTCTCGGTCAGCTCGCTCAAAACCGTGCTCACCGTCTCACCCTGCAGGGTGTAGGAGAGATGCTGGAGGTGGCCGCCAAGCTTCTCTTCCTTTTCGACCACATAGGAATGGAAACCTTGATCGGCAATGGTCAAAGCGGCAGTCAATCCTGCCACCCCGCCACCAAGAATCAGAGCCTTGTTGGTAACCGGCACGGTCTGCTCGGGCAGGGGCTGGATGTGACGGGCCTTGGCAATGCCCATCCGCACCAGATCCTTGGACTTCTGCGTCGCGGCCGCCGGTTCGTTGGCATGGACCCAGGAGCAGTGGTCGCGGATATTGACCATCTCAAAGAGACAACGGTTCAGGCCAGCATCCTTCAGGGTTTCCTGGAAGAGCGGCTCGTGGGTTCTCGGAGAACAGGCAGCAATGACCACCCGGTTCAGGTTATGCTCCTTGATCTTGGCCTTGAGCACCTCCTGGGCGTCCTGGGAACAACTGTACAGACTCTGGGCATGGTAGACCACGCCTTCCATCCCTTCCGTATACTGCTCAACCGCCGGCACGTCGACGACGCTGCCGATGTTGATCCCGCAATGGCAAACAAAAACGCCGATGCGAACCTCTTCATCCTTGCCGGTTTCCTGCTCCTTGGGATAGGTCTTGTGCACCAGGGCCTTGCCGCGATCCTTGGCAATCAACCCGGCGGCGATACCTGCGGCCGCGCTGGACTGGGTGACGCTTTCCGGGATGTCCTTGGGACCCTGGAAGGCGCCGGCCACCATAACCCCAGGCCTGGTGGTGAGCAACGGGGCAAAGGTCTCGGTCTTGCAGAAATCATACTCATTCAGGGCAAAACCGGTGATCTCGCCCAGGTTCTTGGCATCGGCCGGAGCGTCGAGGCCCACGGAGAGCACGACGATATCAAAGGGCTCAAAAGAGTGCTTCCCGTCCATGGTGGAATAGGTCAGCTTCAGATTCTTGTCCCAAGGCATGACATCAGCCACCTTGGCCCGGACAAACCTGATCCCCATGGATTCTGCCTTCTTCTGGGCGGCATCAAAGCCCTTGCCCTGGGTCCGCATGTCCATGTAGTAGATGGTGATCTCCACCTCGGGATCATGTTCCTTGGCAACCATGGCCTCCTTGATCGCATACATGCAGCAGACCGAGGAGCAGTAGCCATTGTTGCAGCCGAGATCACGGGAGCCCACGCACTGAATAAAAGCGATTTTCTTGGGATGCCGACGGTCGGAAATGCACTTGACCTCGCCCTCAAAGGGGCCGGAGGCGCAGAGCAGCCGCTCGAACTCCAGGCTGGTCATGACGTCCGGATGCTGGCCGTAGCTGTACTTGGCCAGGGTTTCATCGGGAACACGACCAAAACCCGGGGCCATGATCACCGCACCGATCTGCAATTCCTTTTCCGTAGCCTTCTGGCTGAAATCAATGGCCTTGCTCTGGCAGGTGCAGACACAGATCTGGCAGGTGCCGTGCTTGAGATACAGGCACGCCTCCGGATCGATATAATAGGTGGCGGGCACTGCCTGGGCGTAATCGATGTGGATCGGCCGCGTAACCGCCAACCCCTCGTTGTACTGATCCACCAGATGCCGTGGGCAGTACTTGGTGCAGAGCCCGCAGGCCGTGCACTTGTCCGCATCGATATAACGCGGACGCATCCGCAGCTTGGCGGTGAAATTGCCTGGTTTTCCGTCCAGGGAAAGAAAATCAGCGTTGCTCAGAATTTCAATATTGGGAGACCGACCGGCCTCTACCAGCTTAGGCGCGAGTATTCAAAGCGAACAGTCGTTGGTAGGAAAGGTTTTATCCAACTGTGCCATGGCTCCGCCAATGGCCGCAGACTTTTCTACCAGATAGACATAGTAGCCAAGCTCGGTTAAATCAAGGGCCGCCTGGACCCCGGCGATACCGCCGCCGACGACCATGACCGTCCCTGATTTTTTATACCCAGAGGGCATAAGTTTCGTTTGAGCAGACAAGCTGCTCAACTCAGCTTTATCTTTTGCTTGTCCCATCGTGTAACTCCACTTAAAAAATTTAGGACCCGTTACGAAACAACCATCACCGTTAACACTGTTACAGTGACCATTTCATTACGTATCCTTATGCCGGTCATGGCATTTCCAATAGTACAATTATTTTCAAAACTGACGGATCAGGAGCCAAAACCGCACTCCAAAAAAGGTCAACCCGGCAACTCATCACCTAATACTGCTACCTTGATGGCGCAGAGTTTATACTCAGGAGTTCTGGAAAGGCGATCCAAGGCATCCAAGGTCAGCATGTTCACCAGCGCCTGCAAATGATTATAGGTGCAAAAAATAGTACCTTCCTGGGTCTTGTCGGTGATGATGGCCCGCATCTGAACCGAACCGCGTCGCGAGGTAAGCCGAACCCAGTTTTTCTCCTTGAGACCCAGCCGTTGGGCATCCCCGGGATGCACCTCGGCAAAACACTCAGGGCTGATCTCATCGATCTGCGTAGTCTTACCAGTCATACTGCTGAAGTTGTACCGGGCAATATCGCGGCCGGTGGTAAAGAGCAGCGGATATTCTTCATCGGGTAATTCCACCGGGGGGATGTAATCCTCCGGGATAAACAACCCCTTACCGCGGGTGAACTTCTCCCGATGCAACACCGCAGTGCCGGGATGATTCTGGTCCGGCACCGGCCACTGTAAGCCCACCTTTTCAATGCGCTCGTAGGAAAGTCCCTTGTACTGCGGCAAGAGCTGACAAATTTCGTCAAAAATCTCCGAAGCGGAATTATAATGCATGTGATAGCCCATCCGCTGGGAAAGCATGGAGATGATCTGCCAATCCGGTTTGGCCTCGCCCGGCGGCTCAACCGCCTTGCGAATCCGCTGGACCCGCCGTTCGGTGCAGGTGAAAGTGCCGTCTTTTTCCGCATAACAGGCGGCGGGCAACACTACATCCGCCATCTTAGCGGTATCGGTCAGGAAAATATCCTGAACCACCAGAAAATCGACCTTTTCCAGGGCCGCCTGAACATGGGCGATATTGGCGTCGGCTACCGCAGGATCCTCACCAAAAACATAGAGGCCGCGGATATGGCCCTTGAAGACGTTTTCCCAGACCTCGGTGGCCGGTTTACCGGGACGCCGTGGGAGTTTGATGCCCCAGTGCTTCTCATACTTGTCAAAGAGATCATCAGTTTCAAGGCCGCCATAGCCCGGCAGGGTATTAAACAATGCCCCCATGTCACAGGCGCCCTGCACGTTGTTCTGGCCACGGAGGGGATTGCAGCCGGTGCCTTCCAACCCGATCTTGCCGCAGAGCATGGCCAGGTTGGCAATGGATTTCACCCGGTCCGTACCGGTGACATAGTGGGTGATACCCATACCCCAGAAAGCAGCGTGCCTGCCTTCTGCCGCGTACATCCGGGCGGCCTGGCGCATCTGATCTTCTTTGATGCCGGTGATCTTCTCCACCATCTCCGGAGTATATTTCTTGACCAGCCGGACGAGCTCGTCAAAATCCTCGGTGCGCTCCTCGACAAACTTCTTGTCCCAGAGTTCTTCTTCGAGAATGACCTGCATCATGCCGTTTAAAAAAGCGACATCGGTGCCGGGCAAGATGCGCAACCAGAGATCGGCCCGCTCGGCCAGCTTGGTCCGGCGGGGGTCCACCACCACCAATTTTGCCCCGCGGTCTACGGCCTGGTGAATGCGCAGGCCGATGGTGGGATGGCTGGTGTCGGGATTGCTGCCGACCATGAAGAAGAGATCGGTTTTCTTTGTATCCGCAATGGAGTTGGTCATTGCGCCGCTGCCGAAGGTGAGGGCCAAACTGGCCACCGTGGGAGCGTGTCAGAGTCGGGCGCAGTGATCGATATTATTCGTTCCGATCGCTGTCCGCATGAATTTTTGCATCAGATAGTTTTCTTCGTTACTGGCCCTGGCACAGCTAAAACCGGAGATGGAATCAGGTCCGTACATGGCCTTGATATCGAAGAAACGCTTGGCCACAATATTCAAGGCATCTTCCCAGCTTGTCTCCACCAGTTGCGAGCCACGCCGCACCAGGGGTTTGGTCAGACGGTCCTTGTGCTGGACAAAATTATGCCCGAACCGGCCCTTAACGCACAGCGCCCCGTAATTGGGCGCCTGGTCCGGATCGGCAGTAACCTCCATCAGGGTATTGCCCTTCACCTTGAGGATGATCTGACATCCAGCCCCACAGTAAGGACAGGTGGAACGCACCTCGCGGATGGCCTCGTTCACCACCGGCACCAAGACGTCTTTCTTATTCAGGGCCCCGGTGGAGCAGTTGTCCACACAGGCGCCACAATTGACACAGTTTTCCTTGAAGTTAAAACGCAAGCCGACCGGACGCCCCTTGTCATCGACATCGTCGGCGCTGATTTCCAGGGCATTGTATTCGCAGCTGTTCTGGCAACGCTTGCAGTAGATGCACTTGTTCAGGTCCACCAGAATCACAGGATGGGCGATCTTTTCCGTATAGACCGGCTGTGCCGCCATCCCGGTCCGGCTTGGATCAAGGCCGAAGTCCGTGGCCAATTTTTTCAAATCACAGCGGTCAAAGGCGCGACAGCCGCAGGAGAGGCAGCGTTTGGCCTCGGTGATTGCCATCTGTTCCGAAAACCCGAGCTTGATCTCGCTGAAATCCTGGGTGGCGATCTGGGGAGGTCGGGTGGGCATCTTCTCGCGAAGCTTGATGTTGACACCCTCGAAATTCCGCAGATCCACATCATCGAAGCCCTTACCCCGGCTGAAGTTGAACCGGCTCTCGGCCACGGTCTTGGTAATCCCCATGACCTGGGCATGGATATTCTCCGCTGCCCGCCGAGCCGCAACCACGGCCTGGATCACCGAACGGGGGCCGCTGGTCACGTCACCGGCCGCGTAGATGCCGGGATGGTTGGTCAGCGAGGTTCTCGGGTTGGCCTTGATATTACATTTCGGGGTCAGCTCCAGGGTCGACTCCAACTCGCCGCCCTCGAATTTCTCGCGGCAGGCGCTTAAGCCCTGCGCGACAATGACGGTATCAGCTTTGATGTTCACCGTGGACCCGGGAATCGCCTCGGGGTAACGGATGCCCTTCTCGTCGGGCTCACCAAGCTTGGTCCGGATCAATTGCACGGCAATGCCGTTATTGGTATCGCTGAAGTTCACCGGCGAAGCCATGAGCAGAAACTGGACGCCCTCTTTTTCCGCCACCCGGATATTGCGCTGGTTGGCCGACATCTCGGTCTGGGCCCGGGGATAAATGATGGTGACCTGGCCGACTTCGTTGCGCAACAAGGAACGGGCAACCTCCATGGCCACATTGTTACCGCCAAAAACCACGGCGGAGCGGCCGTATTTGCCAGCCTTGCCCTCGGACATATCCCGCAGGAATTTTGTAGCCAGGATCACCTTGGGCAGAGCACAACCCGGAACATCCAGGCTCTCGTCCACCGGAGTGCCGGTGGCGATGAGGATGGCCTCGTAGCCTTGGTCCTTGAGAGATTGCAGGGTGAAATCCTCGCCCCACTTCTGGCTCAAACGGACATTGATTCCCATGCGCAGGATGGTGCTGATCTCATAATCAAGCACATCCTGGGGGATCTTGTAGTCGGGGATGCCGTAGCGCAACATGCCGCCAAGTTTGGGCGCGGATTCGAACACCGTGACATCGTGGCCTTTGCGGGCCAGATAGTAGGCGCCGGTCAAGCCGGAGGGCCCGCCGCCGATAACGGCGATTTTTTTGCCGGTGGATGCATCACGGGGGATGCGCAGTTCAATCTTGTGGGCCATGCACCAGTCAGCGACAAAGCGCTTGAGATGGTTGATGGACACCGGCTCATCCACAAGAATCCGGCGACAGCGGGTCTCGCAGAACCGGGGGCACACCCGGCCCACGGAAAAGGGAAAGGGATTGCGTTCCATGACCAGGCGCAGGGCCTCTTCATACTGGCCTTTCGCAACATGGGCGATGTAGCCCTGCACGTTGATCTGCCCGGGACAGGTAAGATTGCAAGGAGCTTTGCAGTCGCCGAAATGGGTCTCCATCAGGAGGGTCATGCGCTCGGCGCGCTTGGCCTGCAATTCCTTGGACTCGGTGGTGATCCGCATCCCTTCTTGTACGGGGGTTATACAGGAGCGCACCGGCGTCTCAATCCCGTCCACGCTGACCACGCAGATCTCGCAAGGAATATCCGAAGTCCCCTTGTTCACGTAGCAGAGAGTGGGAATATGGATATCCGCCCGTTTTGCCGCTTCCAGGATGGTGATCCCTTCTTCGGCAACAATTTCATACCCGTTGATTGTGATATTCATAGAAGATAGGTTCAAGGCTAAAGGTTCAAGGCTAAAGGTTCAAGGCTAAAGGTTCAAGGCCAAAGGTTCAAGGCCAAAGGCTAAGGCGCCGGACACAAGATTTTATCCTTGTTCCTTTAACCTTGCTCCTTGCGCCTATTTTTTAAGCCGCAGGCTTCCATTCCTTCAAGAAGGCGGGCAGATGTCCGGCTTCACGGGGACCGATGGTAATGGTCCAACCGGCCAGCTCTTCTTCAAGTTCGCCCTTCATGGAGGCAAGATACCCTGGGATAATAAGCTCCCGATGCTTGACCTTGGACTCGATCCCGGATTTCTTCATGAACGCGGCGATCATGTCCGCGCCGAACTTGCCCGCCGCCCAGGCGGTGAGAACCGAAAGACCTTCCGTGTCCTTGATCAGCAACCAGGAAGGCACCTTGCTTCCCTCGATCTCCCCGGAAACGATGAAGTAGGTGAGCGAGAAGTTGCAGGTGATCAGAACCGGGGAATCCTCGGTGGGGCCGTTGATGTTGTAAACATCTTCCTGAACCACCATGGGCCGCTGCGGATCGGTGAAGATGTTCAGCCTCTCCAGAAGCAGCGGGAAGAGGATATCGCCCTGCAGATCGGAAAGCACCACGATACCGGCGTATTTGGCAATGAGCACCGAGGCGACCATGGCCTCCATCAACGGATCTGCGGAGATCTCGCAGGGGAAGGTGATGGTCGGAAAACCCAGGGGTTTGAATTTGGCGCGGATGGCGGAACGCCGCCCCACCACGCTGTCTTCCAAGGCGGCACGAACCGTGCGGGCGCCGGAGTCGAGCATCAGATCCTTGAGGCCTGCGGCAATAAGCTTTTCGGAAACCGCCACGGTGTCGTCGAGATTGGTCCCCTTGGCGACCAGAGCACACCCGGTCTCTTTGGCCACAGCGGCCATGGCCTCGGCATTGTCAGCAGTGGCGGCGTAGAGCAGAGGCTTGCGTTCTCCGCAGGCGGCCGCAGCAGCCTTGAGATTGTCAGCCTTGTCGCTCATCAGGATGATGCCGGCATCGGCGGCGGAATCCAACACCTTCTTGGTCAGGGCGGTAAAAGCAGCGCCATCGCCCTTGGTGTCCTTGATTGCGATCAATTCAGCCTTGAGCAGAACGCCGACCCGCTCGTAGCGCAGGGTCTTGAACCGGTTGATGCGGCCATCGATATCACCGTCATTCATATCGGTGGTGACCAACACCGCGATGCCGGTGGGGTTCTCAAACCGTTTTTCATGACGGAACAGACAGGTTTCGCCGCCGGTGGTGTAGGCGCTGTCCCCGGAGCCGATCTTAATGGTCCGGATCGGAGGGGCGGATGCTTCGCCGATCTGCTCCTTTACCTCATCGCTCACATACGGACACTCGCCGATTTCCGTCTGTCCGGCCGCCACCTTCATGGCAAAGGCAAGACAGGTCGGAATGCCGCACTCCCCGCAGTTCTTCTTGGGGAGCATCTTGAGGATTTGAATACCTGTTAAAGCCATCTGTCTGTTCCTCCAGAAAATAGGTTAAAGGTTAAAGGTTAAAGGCACAAGGTCGCGAGATAGAAGCGTGAATAAGTTGTTACGCTTTCGCCTTTAACCTTGCACCTTTCTCCTTAAACCTATCTTTTCTTAAACAAGCGCTTCCATCTCAAGGGCCGGATGCCCTACTTTTTTCATGAAGGCGAGGATTTCCTCCTCCGTGGTGCCGTTCTCCTCGGTGGCGATCATGTCGTAAAATTCCGGCATGCCGATTTCCTTGCACCGCTCCATGAGTTTGTCCTTGATCTCTTCCTTCATCATCTTGGGCAGCCAGACCATGCGCTGCAACCCGCCCTCGGCGACAAACAGCTTGGGGCTGGTCATGAAATGCTTGGAAACGCCGATGAAGCCAGGGGTCTGCGCGCCACCGCCGGCCATACCGGCCAAGGAAGTGAACTTCATCCCGGAAGGGGTCATGCCGCTGTAATCGCGGTTGACCACCATGATCCCGTTACACTGGGGCAGCATGGCGGCAATGGCTTCGAAACAGCCGCAAGCGGTCATCGGGCTGTTCATCAGGGAGTACAAGGCAAGATCTGTTACAGCCCCGCGGGAGGTCTGATCGACAAAATCGTTGATCCCCTTGAAGCGGCCGAGCTTCTCATCCAGGCAGTCGCCCTTCTGGATCGGCTGATTGGGGCCGGTGGGGTTGATCTGAAAGGAGGCCTTACCGTCCAGCCAGTTGTAAGCGCCGCACATCCCGATCCGCTCCGGGGTGATGACGCAGACATGGCTCGGGGCAAAGGATTGGCACAGGGTGCAGGAGTAGAAGACCTCTTCGGTCTCGTCGGTCATGGAACCCAGGCGCTCATCGCGCTCTGCATAGACCTTGCGGGCAAGCTCCTGCACCTCTTCCACCTTGTCCAGCTCGGTATAGATCTTGACCTGGATCTTGTCGACAATGGCGCCGAACTCCTGATGCAGTTTGCCGTGCAGCACCTTGCCGATATGGGCGAGGGAAAAGCCCTTTTCCACCGCAGCCTTGCCGATCCGGAGCCACATGATGTTCCGCTGGCCCATGTGCATGATGCCCTGGATGTAGTTGATCAGGTGATGGAACTGGCGCTCGAGGATGGGCTCGAAGTCCGACTGCATGCCGCGTCCGGCAACCTCGACCAGGATGCCGAGGGGCAGATTCTGACCCACCTGGATGTCCTTGATGTCCGGCCCTTCGACGGTGACCTTGCCGTCCTCAACCTCGGACATATCCTTGGAAACCAAAACCTCAACCCCCGAGGTCCGGCCGCCGCCGCATTCCATGAAGAGGTCGTCCTTGCGGATACGTTCGCCCTCAAAGGCAGGGCCAAAGGACAAGGGGATATCGATCTTGGTGACGTTGACCTTGAGCCCGCGCACCTCGATGGCCTTCTGGACAATCTCCTCATGGGGCACGCGGCTGACCACATGCTCATAGGTGCAGATCCCGGTGGGCAGTATCTCGGGAATATCGTAGTCGGAGATGGTGGGGAAGCCCCAATTAATGGCGCCGGCAGCGTTGGCGTACCACTCGTCGGAAACCGGGCCAAAGGCCATGACAAAGGCGAAGGTCCGGTCCTTGTTGTAGATCAGGTTGCCCTTGTAGTCGCCGGGCTTGATGCCGCCGAAGGCCATGGCCACGCGGCAGGCAAAGCCGATGGCGAAGACCGCCGAGGTGTAGCTCTTGCCAAAGGGCACCAGGCGGGTGTTCCAGCCGACCTGCACCTTGTTTTCCACCAGACGCTCGGCCATGTTCTTGCCGTTACTCTGATCGTGCATGAAGATATAGAGGTTCTTCTCCTGCAACTCCAAGGCGATGCGCGAGGCAACCTCGTTGTTGTCCGGGGTGCCCATGATCGCGGCAAAACCGGGCGCGGTGCCGTCCACGAACTCAACGCCGCGCTTCCGGAAGATAACGTCGTCAGCCGCGCCCAGCCAGATATTGTTCTCCAGCGGATCTTCGGTCTTCGTATAGAAATCAGGGGTCTCCAGATACCGGATGGCCTCGTACATCTCCTCGGCAAAAAAGGTGGCCATGCCCGCATCAAGGGCCGGGGCGAGGTACGGCAGCCAGATATTCTCGCTCACCTGTTCCGGCAAAAGGGTACGGCATTCCTTGAAGATATCCTTCATGTCGCCGAGATTTTGCACCTTGGCGCCCAGCATACTGTAAATAACCGGCAGAAAGTAGGCGGTGTTCGGGAAATGCACCTCCTGCTCTGGCCCGTACTTCTTGAGGACCTCCTCGAACTTCGCTTCCGCCATATCAACAATCTTGTGAGCCCCGCGGATGGCGGCTGAACAGATGATCTTAGACATTTGGTAATCTCCTCTTTAACCCAAAGGGCATAAGTTTCGTTTGAGCAGCAAGGCTGCTCAACTCAGCTTTAACTCTGTGAGGCTTATCAGCATTACAGTCGATAAATGCACAATTTCAGAAAATTCAGGAGCCGTTACGAAACAATCTCTACTTGCTTGATTTTTCGTTACGGCACCTTATGCCGGTCCCGGTATTCTAAATCTTGAACGACGGCTAACCCATGAGACCGTTGATCAGCGACTTGGTCAGAGAGACCGCTCTCGGATGCCGCATGATCATCAGCTCGCCCCCTGCCATCAGCATGCAGGAAGCGGTGATGGCCTCCATGAGGATGCCCCGGGTCTCCTGATCGCCGATCATCTCGTCGGAAGGCAGCCGGCATTCCTTGGCCTTCCAGACCTCGCGGCCCAGGTTGCAGATGAAGGGCACCTGCAGCTTCTCGTCTTTCTGGGTCAGGGCGGCAAGGCGAATCCGCTCCATGACCGAATAGGTGTACTCGATGCCGTAGCCCAGCGCGCCGATGGAGGGGTCGATCAACACGGAATCCAGGGAGACCCCGAGATTCTCAAGGAGAATATTGAGCTGCTTGGCCAGGTTCACGTCAATGGGCGAGGCTGCGACCATGGGATACCGGAAGGCCATGGCCGTGGCGCCGATGGCCCGGTAGTTGCTGTCGGAAAGCGGCGCCAGACACACCTTCTTGTCGCCGATGAGCGAGGTGATCTCCCGCAGGGTCTCCGTGTCCTTTTCGCCGTTGCCGCAACCCCAGACAATGACCGGCACCTCGATGCTTTTCACCACCTCGGCCGCGGCTTTTGCCGCCTCGCCTGCAGGCCGGTTCAGGCCGTTGGGGTCGGTGCTGACCATGGAGATGCAGATGGCGTCCGCGCCGTATTCCTTGACGCATTTCTGCGCCCAGGCCACGGGATTGTCCAAAACATCCTGATAATGGCGGGCCAGGGAATCCGGCCATTCATCGGGCTTGACATCAAGCACGTCAAAGGCGATCTTGGGGTTGTTGCCCATGGTCCCTTCGAAGAGATGGAACGGCAGGGTGTTTGCACCGCCCACCTTGATGCCGCTTGCCTCGTCACCCAAAAGTGTCTGGCGGATGGCGCCGGTGTATGCCTGCTTGTAAGAGGCTTCGGGAACCTTGGCGGCCCGTTCGTTCAGGGGCGTTTTTTCCAGAGTGAGCTCAGCCGCGCCAACGGCCGCAGCGGAAGCTGCAGGGGCAGCCTTCTTCGCCTCGGGCGCGACGGGTTTCTTGGCCGCTTCCGCGGCCTTGTCAGCGGCGGCTTTCTTGGCGGCTTCCGCCTTTTTCGCCTCATCCGCGGCCGCAGCCTCGGCTGCCTTTTTCGCAGCTTCGGCCTTCTTGGCCTCTTCCGCGGCCTTGTCGGCAGCCCCCTTCTTGGCGGCCTCCGCCTTCTTTGCCTCATCCGCGGCTGCAGCCTCGGCGGCTTTCTTGGCCGCGCTCTCGTCCTGCACCGGTGCAGGCGCAGCAGTTACAGCCGGGGCAGCCGGAGCTGCCTGAGCAACCGGGGCTGGTGCCGGAGAAGCAGGAACGGCGAGCACCGGCTCGCGCTTGAGAATAGCCTCTGCCCCGGCAAATTTCACCAGGGCATCAAATTGATCGTCCGACAAGCCGTAGGCCTTTTTCAGCGCATCGAGACCGAGACGTACCGAGTCAAGCGCCATTTGCCGTTCTTTTTCGTTCATCGCATCCTCTCCTGCTTCTTCTATTTCAATCCTTGCCTGATCAACCGCACCGGCGCCGCTGGTACCGGCCGCGCCGCTGACGCTGCTGGCTGACGCACGGTACCGGGCGGCTTCCGCCTTGGCCGCGGCGATAATTTTTTCTGCCTCAACCTTGGCTGCCGCCAGGACAGCATCACCTTCCTCACCCCCGGCCGCCGCAGTCCGGATTTCGATGGCCGAAACCGGCGCCGCAAGGGCAACCGGCTCGTCGGCAAAGACCGGACGGGTGGCAATCCCTGCCCGGCTGACGATCTCCGGCACGGCGCTCTCCCATTCGATGGCCATGATATGGACCCCGGCCACCCCTTCTATCTCCCGGACCTGGCGGATGATATCAACACAGATGTTGATACCCTCGTCTTCCTTGTCCTTGGCCCCCTGCATCCGCATGATCACCTCATCGGTGACATCCATGCCCGGCACGGAACTCTTCATGTAACGGGCCATGCCCACGGATTTCGGCGGGGTAACCCCTGCCAGGATGTGGACCTTTTTGTGGAGGCCGAGATCGCGGACCGCCTGCATGAAACGGGCAAAGCGTTCCACATTGTAGATGATCTGGGTCTGGACAAAATCAGCGCCATTGGCGACCTTTTTTGCCAGCCGGGCGGCCCGGAACTGCTCGGACGGCCCGGCAAAAGGGTTTGCCGCGGCGCCGAGAAAAAGCTTGGGCTCATGCGACTTGATCACCTCGCCGCACTGGAATTTCTTCTCATCCCGCATGGTCTTCACCATGCCCAAGAGCTGGATGGAGTCCATATCAAAGACGCCCTTGGAGCCGGGATGGTTGCCGAATTTCTGATGATCGCCCGTTAGGCAGAGCAGGTTCTTGAGCCCCAGAGCGGCAGCGCCAAGGATATCGCTCTGCATCCCGATCCGGTTGCGGTCGCGGCAGGTCATCTGAATGACCGGCTCAACCCCTTCGGCCAGAGTCAGCAGACCGGCGCTGATGCTGGACATGCGGACAATGGCGGTCTGGCAGTCGGTGATGTTGACCGCGTCAACACTCCCCTTGAGCAGCCGGGCCTTTTCCCGTACATGTTCGGCATTGCCGTTCTTGGGCGGCCCCAGCTCACCGGTGACGGCGAACTCTCCTGATGTTAAAATCCGTTCTAAACGGCTTCCCGACTTCATCGGTTATGATCCTTATCCTTATTCTTGCTTGGTAACAGCACGTTCTCTCAAAGAAAAATCAAGAAGCGCTCGGTCCGTGGCAGCCAACATCCTTCAGGGGGCCGCCGCCAAGGTCACGACGCATGTCCATATCAAAAAGGACACGCTCTTTCTTTTTATTGATGCCAAGAGCGTCACGCTTTGCCTCGATCTTCTCGATCATGATTCTGGCGATATCCAGCGGCTCCTTGGCCACGTTCCAATGGGCACCCAAAGTTCCCATTATGCCTTCAAGCAAATACTTATTGAAATTCTTGGCCCCGGTCGTCGGCAAATCCTGGAAGACAACCTGAGCACCACTGGCCACAAAGTACTGACCAATAGCTACAGCTTTTTCACTCATCCACAAGGGCGCGGTGCCGATGGCGGGCAGATCGGTGATGTCGTCCCCAAGGCCGCCCTGGCGAACCATCTCGGTGGCGGCAATGAGGATCCGGGAGTTGTCCACGCACGAACCCATATGGAGGACCGGCGGCATACCAACCGTCTCACAGACTTCTCGCAGGCTGTCGCCGCAGAAGCGAGCCGCCTCCGGATTAAGCAGGCCAGCCTTACCGAGGGAAGTCGCAGCGCAACCTGTTGCCAAAACCAGAATGTTGTTTTTCAACAACTCCCTGACGATGGTTTCATGGGCGTCGTCTGCCATTTTAAAATTGTCGCAACCAACGATGGCTGCCACCCCGCGGATACGGCCATTGATGATATTGTCGTTGAGCGGCCGGTAACTGGCACGAAAACGTCCGCCCAGCATGGTATTGATGGTTTCATGACTGAAGCCCACCACAACATCCATCTTCGTTTCCTGGGGGATAAAGCACTTCCCGCGCTTCTTGAAATTTTTGATGGCGTGGGTCAGTATCTGCTTGGCGGAATTGAGCGCCTCGTGTTCTTCAAACTGGATATGGATAGCGCCGGGCATCTTGGCACGATAGTTGGTGGTGATAATGTTAGTGTGGAAATTATTTGCCACGTCAACAATGGATGGCATGAGGCATTGCACATCACCGACCATTGCTTCGACAGCGCCGGTGGCAAGCACAATCTCCTGCTGAATGAAACCGGCGGCCACCGGAATTCCGCGGCGCATAAGTATCTCGTTGCCGGTGCAGCAGACGCCGGCAAGGTTGATGCCCTTGGCGCCCTGCTTCTTGGCCAGCTCCAGCATCTCCGGGTCCTGGGCCGCGATGCACAGAGCCTCTGCCAGCAATGGCTCATGTCCGTGCACACAAATGTTGACCTGGTCTGTTTTCAACACCCCAAGATCAACGATTGCGCGACGGGGCACAGGAGTACCGAACATGATGTCGGTCAGCTCGGTGGAAAGCATCGAGGAACCCCACCCGTCGGACAATGCGCACCGGGAGGCCTGAAGCATGATATTCTGGTAATCTTGATCCACACCCATGTGGGTGCGGTGCATCATCTCCACCACCTCACGATCGATGCCGCGAGGGGCAATGCCGAGCTTCTTCCAAATGGCCTGCCGCTTGGGTGTGGCACGTTTCAGCATGGAAAGCGGAGCGTCATCCTGCTTACCAAATTCGGCCAGGGCCTTTTCTCCGAGCTCAATGGCGATATCCTTGATTTCACGCTCTTCCGTGACGATACCGAAGACCTCGGCCAATCTTTTCAGCTTGGGCACATCTTTGATCTGATGCGGTCCTTCGCCTTTGGCCGCATCGATAAAGCCTTTTACCATTTCCCGGGCATGATCGGTGTGCGCGGCAGAACCGGCGGCAACCACCCGGGCGAAATTCCTGGCCGCCACGGTGTCGGCGGTGGCGCCGCAGATGCCGAGCATGTCTTCCACGCCGTCGATGATCTGGCAGGGTCCCATGTTGCAGTTGCGGCAACAGGTTCCGCCGGAACCGAACAGACAGGCCGACATGCCCCGCGCTTTCACGCGGTCATAGGCGGTCCTGACGTTCTTGGCTATATCCTGGGAAAGAACCTGTTGCGTGGAGACGCAGGTAATATCCGTGCACCCCTCACATCCATTTCGTTTGATCGCCATCTTGTGTGTCCTCAGCATCTTGGGTTTGCTATGTAACAGAAAAGCAGATGCCCTCTGATTACTTTGTATGCCTGCACAACCGTTTATTTTACGCCTGCAATCTGCCTGGCTGCCTGTACGGTATTCTTCATCAGCATGGTGATGGTCATGGGTCCGACCCCGCCCGGAACAGGGGTAATATACGAGGCTTTTTCCTTTACCGCATCAAAATCCACATCGCCTGCAAGAATGGCCTTGCCGTCCGCGGTCTTGCCGATGCGGTTCACACCGACATCGATTACCACCACCCCGTCCTTCACCATGTCCGCGGTCACCATCTTGGGCACGCCGACCGCAGCGATGATGATATCGGCCCGCTTGCAATGGGCGGCCATGTCCTTGGTGCGGGTGTGGCAGAGGGTGATCGTGGCGTTGCCTGCCTTGCGCTTCTGGAGCATCAGGTTGGCGATGGGTTTGCCGACGATGTTGCTGCGGCCGATGACCACCACCTCGGCACCGCTGGTCTCCACGCCGCTGCGGGTCAGGAGCTCAAGGATACCGTGGGGCGTGCAGGGCAGAAAGCAATCCTCGCCCAGCACCATCTTGCCCACGTTCACCGGATGGAAGCCATCCACATCCTTGGCCGGATCAATGGCATACAGCACATTGGTCTCATTGATATGCTTGGGCAGGGGCAACTGCACAAGGATGCCGTGAATGTTCTTGTCTTTGTTGTATTTCTCCACCGTGGCCAGCAGATCCTGCTCGCTGGTGTCGGCGGGCAGGGTTATCTGCTCGGAATGAATGCCAAGGGCGTGGGCGGTTTTGTTCTTGGCGCTCACATAAGACTGAGAGGCCGGGTCTTCCCCCACCAGGATCGTCACGAGACCGGGAACAACCGCATGCTTTTCCTTAAGCTCGGTGACCTCGGTCTTCAACTCTTCACGAATGGCTTTGGCAACTTCGGTCCCGCTGATAATCTTGGCACTCATTCATTATCTCCTTATATCAAAAAGTTATAGATATCACTTTCAATGCGTATAGCGCCGGAAAACAGCCGCTGCCCCGCCTCCCGGCCAAACACCCTCAAAAAAAGACGGCCCCGGCAAGGACAAAAATGGGATCAGAGCTGACAAAACTACCCAATTTAACACGACATTTCAATAGGTAGATATACTTGTAAAAAGCCCTGTACTATACATTTTCCGGCGGAAATTAGAAGAAAAAAACGAGGAGAAAGGAATAATTGCAGGGGAGATGGCGGGAAAGGAAATTATCGCCCTATCATTCCGGCTTTTTTGCCCGATCGCTTGCCAGTTTGACAATGATATTGTTCGCCTGGCTCAAGCGGTTGACCACGGTCTTAAAAAGATGGTTGGCCACATCGGGATATTTTTGAATAACCTCATGGAGCTTGTCGCCGGGAAAACGCTTTATCTTGGAGCGTCCCTTGGAGGTGATGGAGGCGGAACGGGGCTCCCCGGAAATGGCGCTCATCTCGCCGAAATACTCACCCGGCTCGGTGATCTCGGCGATCTTTTTGCCATCCTTTATTACGGATACCGCGCCGGTGACCAGTTTGAAGAAATCGATGTCGTTGTTGTTCTGCCGGATGATGAAATCCCCGTCATCGTACTCCTCGATATCCGGATGCACCAGATAGGCGGGCAGACTCTCTTCGGTGATGACGGTTCGCCGCAGGATCTCTTCGATGCTGGTGGCCCCTTCGATAACCTTTTTCACCCCGGCCCGGCGCAGGGGAGTCATTCCTTCCTGCACGGCGATCTTGCGGAGCTGATCCTCGGGCACCTCGGCGCTGATCGCCTTGGCCACCTCATCGGTGATCTCCATCAGCTCAAAAAGGCCGACCCTGCCCTTATAGCCGCCGCCGTTGCATTTTGCACATCCCTTGGGGCCATAAATGACAAAATCCTTTTCAAAGTCCTTCTCTTTGAAACCCAGGGTAATAAGCTCTTCCTTAGGCGGCTTGGGCACCTCCTCCTTGCAGTGGACGCAAAGCTTTCTCGCCAGCCGCTGGGAAAGAACCATGGTGACGGCGGAAGCCAGCATGAAGGGCGGAATGCCGATATCAACCAGACGGCCGATGGTGGCGGGACAGTCATTGGTGTGGAGGGTACTGAACACAAGATGGCCGGTCATGGCCGCCTTGATGGCAATCTCGGCGGTTTCCATGTCCCGGATCTCGCCCACCATGATGATGTCGGGATCCTGCCGGAGAAAGGCCTTGAGCGCTGCGGGGAAGGTCATCCCCACTTCCTTTTTGACGTTGACCTGGTTGATCCCCTTGAAATTGAATTCCACGGGATCCTCGGCGGTGAGGATCTTGGTGTCCTCGCTGTTGAGCGAATTGAGCACCGAATAGAGGGTTACGGTCTTGCCGCTGCCCGTGGGGCCGGTAACGAGCAGCAGACCCTGGGGCCGCTCGATACAGCGCTGGAGGGTGGCAAAGGTCTCCTTCTCAAAGCCGAGCTTGGTGAGATCGACATTCAGGCTGCCCTTGTCGAGGATACGCAAAACAATGCTCTCGCCGAACAAGGTGGGCAGGGTGGAAACCCGGAAATCAACGGCCCGGGTCCGCCCCATCTTGATCCGGATCCGGCCGTCCTGGGGCACCCTCCGCTCGGTGATGTCGAGCTGGGACATGATCTTTATCCGGGAATTCAGGGCGTTCTTGATCGACAGAGGCAGGTTCATGGACTTGTACAGGGAACCGTCCATGCGGTAGCGCACCTGAAGCGTTTTCTCGTAAGGCTCGATGTGGATATCGCTCACCCCGTCGTTGACCGCCTTGACCAGGATGCCGTTCACCAGCTTGATGATGGGGGCGTCCGAGGCGGAATACTGATCGCCGCCCGCCTCATCCTCCAGCGAGGCAATTTCCATGCCCTCGGCAGCCTCGGAGGCCAGGGTGCCGAAGTCGTCGATCTGGGTGACAGGCTCCTCGTCCTTCTCTTCGGCGCCCACCGAGGTGAAGAAAGACTGATGCTCCTCGTCGCTGATCTTGTAATAGGTTTTGTAGGCGTCAACAATATCCTTTTCGGTGGAAACACAGACGGTAAGCGGCATTTTGACCGCCGCCTGCAAACTTTCCACCGCCCCGGTGTCCGTGGGCTCGGCCATGGCGACCTGGAGGGATTTACCGATCTGCCGCAGAGGAAAGGCCAGGTATTTCTTGGCAATCTCATAGGGCAGAATCTTCAAGACTTCCGGCTTGGGGGGCTCCCGGCTGATGACGACGGATTGATAGTTGTGCAGCCGGCTCAGAAAACCTACGATGGTGCCTTCTTCAATATGACCGAGGCGCAACAGGATGCTGCTCAGCCGGCCGCCGGATTTTTTCTGGGCGGCCAGGGCTTCATCGAGCTGGTAGCTGCTGATCTGCCCGGCCTTGCGTAGCAGTTCGCCGATCTTGATCTTCCCGGCTCCGGATTGATCCTTTACCGTGGAACGCAAATTTGATTTGTCTGCTTCTGCCATGGATGCGAGCTACCCTGGGATAGTGTTTGCACTGAGAAAATTCACTTATTATTTAGATACTATATCCTGTCGCCCACTGACAAGCATATCCGTTCTTCCCACAGAAAAAAGGGTGCCGGGGCGGGACACCGCCAGGGCAGTAAGGGCCGCCTCCGGGCGATTACAGTTTTTCCGCCTGCACGGCAAAAAAAAAGCACTGGTCAAAAGACGGGCGTCCTTTGACCAGTGCCGGATAAGAAGAGGTGTAAACGGATGCTTTAGAACAGCCCTGAAACCTTCCCTGTTTCCGGGTCGACGTCAATACGGCGGAAGGCCGGATTCGAGCTGGTGCCGGGCATCAGGCTGATCGATCCCGCACACGGGCAGAGGAACTTGGCGCCGGAATAGATCAAGATGTCCCGCACCGGCAACCGCCAGCCCTTGGGCACGCCCTTGAGGGTCGGGTCATGGCTCAGGCTCAGGTGGCTCTTGACCATCATGGTGGCATAGTCGGCATACTGGGGATCGCTCTCCAGCATCTTGGCCTTGGCCAAAGCCTCGGAAGACCAGTCAACCCCGTCGCCGCCGTATACTTCCTTGGTGATCATCTCAACCCGGTCGCGCAGTTTCATCTCCAGCGGGTAGAGGAACTTGAAGTCGTTCTCTTCGTTGCAGGCGTCGATCACGGCGTCGGCGAATTCGAGCGCCCCGTCGCCGCCCAGCTCCCAATGCTTGGATTCGGCGCAACGGGCGCCGGCTGCCTCGGCGATCCGGCGCACAACCTTGCACTCTGCGTCGGTATCGGAATAGAAGCGGTTGATGCAGACCACCGGGTTGATGCCGGCTTTGCGGATGACGTTGATCAGATGGACCATGTTCTCGCAGCCCTTCTCGACCAGCTCGATGTTCTCCTTGGTATAGGCGTCATCCAGAGGCTTGCCCGGAACAACCTTCGGTCCGCCGCCGTGCATCTTCAGGGCGCGGATGGTGGCAGTGAGGACCGAAACATGGGGCTTGAGGCCGGAATAGCGGCACTTGACGTTCCAGAATTTCTCAAAGCCGATATCGGCGGCAAAGCCGGATTCGGTGATATTGTAATCAAAGAGTTTCAGGGCAACCCGGTCGGCGATGATGGAAGACTGGCCGACGGCGATGTTGGCGAACGGTCCGGCGTGGACCAGACAGGGGTTGTACTCGGCGGTGCACATCAGGGTCGGGTTGATGGTGTTGCGCATGAAAGCGGCCATGGCGTTGCCGACTTCCAGGTCACGGCAGGTCACGGGCTTGCCGCTCTTGTCAAAGGCCACGGTGATGTTGTTGATCCGCTCCTTCAAATCCGCCAGGTCGGTGGCAATGGACAGGATGGCCATGAGTTCGGAACCAACGGCGATGCCGAACTTGGACTGCATGGTGTACCCGTCCGTCCGGCCGCCAAGGCCGATGACGATGTTGCGCAGCGCCTGGGCGCAGAAGTCGATGATCCAGCCGAATTCCACCCGGGTGGGGTCGATGTCAAGCCGCCGCATGCCGGTCAATCTGGCCAACTGCTCATCGTTGTAGTTCCGCTCATGCTGCATGCGGGCGGTCATGGCCACCATGCCCAGGTTATGGGCGTTCATGATGTCGTTGATATCGCCGGTGAGGCCCAGGGAAAACTCGGTCATCGGGATCAAGAGGGAGTTGCCGCCGCCAGCCGCGGTTCCCTTGACGTTCATGGTCGGGCCGCCGGAAGGTTGACGCAGGGCGCCGCCGACGTTCTTGCCGCGCTTGCCCAACCCTTCCATCAGGCCGCAGGAGGTGGTGGACTTCCCTTCTCCCAGAGGCGTCGGGGTAATCGCCGTAACCTCGATGTACTTGCCATCCGGCTTGTCTTTGAGGCGATTCATGATTTTGAGAAAATCGAGCTTGGCCAATCTGCCCATGGGGAGAATTTCGTCCTTCTCAAGCCCCAATCTGTCGCGCCACTCCTCAGGGGTGGGCATGTTCTTTTCGGCAGCCTCGGAAATCTGCCAATCCGGCATGTTCACAGCATCAAAAGCCATCTCTTTCTCCTTCTTTAAAGTAAGTTGTTCTCGATTTCTCTGTATCAACAAAAACATGGGGCGCCAAATTCAAGCCGTGCACCCCGGATTTTCTCTCATCCCCTATTCCGCCGCAAAGGAAGCATCCGCAAAAACAGAAGGGAATCTCTCCTGAAAACCCTTGGCAAGAGGGATCATCACCTCGCGCATGGAAGGCTCGGCATTCTTGGGGGTGCGCAGCCGGAAGATATGCAGCCATTCCAGCAGATTGGCAAAGACGATGATCTCGGTCTTGCAGGAGTTGGGCAATACGGTGCGGGCGGCCTGGGGCGACGAGGTGGCGAGAAGCTTGAGATAGATCTTCTCCGTCTCCAGCATGGCCTTTTCCCAGAGCTTGTATTCCTTGCTCCCCTCTTCAAAGAACATGGGCTTGATAAAGGTGATCTCGTTGCCGAACTTGTCATCGGCATACCGGCAGTAGCGCTGGCTTTCCTGCAAAAAGGAACAGGGCCGGTGCCGGACGATTTCATGGGTCACGGCCCGGTTGGTGATGATCCGTACCGCCACATGGCGGTGCTTGGCCAAAAGATCCGCAGAAAGCGCATCGACCTCCCCAAGCGAAAGCCGGGTGACATGCACCCCGTCCTGGGGGAGCCAGCCACGTTTCGGGGCCAGGTCAAAAAAGAAAAGCGGATACAGTTCGGCAAGATGCCCGGCCACCCCCTTGATCAGCTTGACCTTGCCGTGATCGCGGGCCAGCTCGCGGAAAGCGCGGATGGTCCCGGAGATGAGCAGTGCCTTTTTCTCCAGCCGGTCAAACTGGATGTATTTTGGGATCACGCTCAAAAACTGGCTGACCAGCGATTCGCTGTCAATCTCAACCCGCAGGGTCAGGGCCGCCATCTCCATGACCGAGTTGTGGCCGTGCTTGACGATCCCCTTGACGAACGGTTCGGCCGAGTCCTCGGTGATCTTGTCCTCGGATTTATAGCACAAACGCCCGCACGCCTCGATGCGCACCGCAAGACTCTGGCGGTCCAGTTCCTCAAGTATCTGAAACGAAGCCGGTATAACCTTCATGGTGTTATCCTTATCACGTTTCTATTAGGAACAACTGCATTTGCACTGACTGGAACCGACCTTGCCCTTATGTTCGCTTTTCCAGAACGGCGACATCTCGCGGAGCTGGGCGATGACCGGGGGCAATTTTTCCAAGACAAAGTCCACCTCGGCCTCGGTGTTGTACACGCTGAGGCTCAAGCGGATCGAGCCGTGCGCCGCGGTAAAGGGCACGCCCATGGCCCGCATCACATGCGAAGGCTCCAACGAACCGGAGGTGCAGGCGGAGCCGGAGGAAGCGCAGATCCCGAAGCGGTCGAGATGCAACAAAATCGCCTCGCCCTCCACATACTCAAAACTGATATTGGTCGTATTGGGCAGACGCAGGGTCTTGTGCCCATTGAGCAGGGAGTTGGGAATACTGGCCAGCAATCCATCCTCCAGCTTGTCCCGCAGCGCCTTCACCCTGGTATTTTCATCCTGCATCTGCCGGGCCGCCATCTCGCAGGCCTTGCCCAGGCCGACGATGGAGGCGACGTTTTCCGTGCCGCCCCGGCGGCCGTGCTCCTGATGCCCGCCGATAATAAAGGGGACAAAAGGCGTGCCCTTGCGGACATAGAGAACGCCTATCCCCTTGGGTGCGTGTAATTTATGCCCGGAAAGCGAAAGGAAATCAATCGGTACTTGTGACAGGTTTATGGGAATTTTTCCCACCGCCTGCACCGCATCGGTGTGAAACAGGATGCCCCGGCTCTTGGCGATCTCGGCCATTTCCTTGATGGGAAAGATGACCCCGGTCTCGTTGTTGGCCCACATGGCGCTGACAATGGCGGTTTCGTCAGTCAAGCTCTCTTCGTAAAGTTTGAGATCCAGGGTGCCGTCGCTGTTCACCGGCAGTTGGGTGATCCGGTGCTTGTGGCCGGTGAGCTTATCCAGGCTCTCGCAGAGGTTTTTCACCGCCGGATGCTCGACCCGGGTGGTGACGATATGCCGCTTTTCCGGGAAGGATTGCAGGGCGGAGAGGATGGCGGTGGAGTCGGACTCCGTGCCGCAACTGGTAAAGATCAGCTCGTCGGGCTGGGCGCCGAGCAGCGCGGCGATCCTGCCCCGGGCCTCTTCCACCGCCCGGCCCACCTGGCCGCCGAAGGTGTGCATGCTGGAAGGGTTGCCGTACAGATCGGAATAATAGGGGAGCATGACCTCAACCACCTCCGGGGCAACCCGGGTGGTGGCGTTGTTGTCCATATAGACCGTGTTCATTATTTCCCCTCCTCGACGATAAGGGTATCGAGCACCTGTTCGCGCAGCTTCTTTTCCACGTATTCCTTGAGGGTGGTCTGCGATTTCTTGCAGGAAACGCAGGCTCCGCGCAGGGAGACCATGACAAAATCGCCATCCACATCGATGAGCTCGATATCGCCGCCATCCTTGCGCAGGGCGGGCCGGATCTCCCGTTCGAGCACCTCTTCGATCCGCTTGATCTTCTGGATATTGGTCAACCGGCCGGGCCGCTTGTCCGGGATGATCTGCTGCTGCACCTCATGCCGAGCCTCCCGCAGCAACTCTTCCAGGCGGTCATGGCACTTGCCGCAGCCGCCGCCCGCCTTGGTGAAGTTGGTGATCTCCTCCACGGTGCGCAGGTTGCTCTCGGCAATGGCCCGCTTCACCTCAAGGTCGGTGACCCCGAAACATTCGCAAACCACCTCCCCTTCCGCCATGGGCAGGGGGATGCCGCGATAATAGGCGATTGCCGCTTCCAGCGCCTCGCGGCCCATGACCGAGCAGTGCATCTTCTCTTTGGGCAGACCGCCCAGGTACTCGGCGATATCCTCGTTGGTAATCTTTTCCGCCTCCACAAGGGGGATGCCCTTGATCATCTCGGTAAGCGCCGAGGAGGAGGCAATGGCGCTGGCGCAGCCAAAGGTCTTGAACTTGGCGTCGGCAATCCGGCCGGTGTCGTCCAGCTTAAAATAGAGGGTCAGGGCATCGCCGCAGGCAAGGGAGCCGACCTCGCCGATCCCGTCCGCATTCTCGATCTCGCCCACATTCCGGGGATTCATGAAATGATCCCGAACCTTGTCCGTATATTCCCACATAGTATTTTCTCCAGGCAATCACAGCAAAAGAGGCGGATTGGGCAGCGGCAGAACACCGCGCCCGCACATGCCATTCAAGTTCATCGTTCTTTAAGCTCCCCCTCCCTCGGAGTCTGCGCTTACCTGCGGGAGGGGGGACTTCCTTGCATTCTGCAATTTTCCAACCGGACAACACTGGTCCGTTACAGAACTCAGCAATTTAGTTTTTCAGGGGTCAAAAAGCAACAATAATCCGTGGGCTTCCGCCTTGCGCCTTTCACCTTGCACCTTTCCCCTTATTTTTCCCCGCCATGCAGATGCTCCCAGATCTGGGCGGCCAGGGCCGGCCCGATCCCCGCCACCGCACCAAGCTCCGCCTCGCTTGCCTGGGCAATACGCTGCATGCTGCCAAGCTCCCGCAGCAGCAACTCCTTGCGTCCCTTGCCCACCCCGGGGATCTTCTCCAAAGCAGAAGTCAGGCTCTCTTTTCCCCGCAACCGCCGGTGGATGGTGATGCCGTAGCGGTGCGCCTCGTCCCTGATCCGCATGAGATAGAGGAGCACCGGGGAATGACGGTCCAGGATGAGCGGATTTTTCCGCCCTGGCCGGTACAGTTTCTCCCCCTCCTCTGCCTTTTCCTTGGCAATGCCCGCCAGCTCGACCCCGCCGGGAATGCCCAGCTCGGCCAAGGCATGCATGGCCACGCCGAGCTGGCCCTTGCCGCCGTCCACCAGGAAAAGATCGGGCATATCCCCTTGGGCCAGCCCCTTGGCAAAGCGCCGGGCCAGCACCTCTCCCATCATGGCGTAATCGTCCGGTCCCTCCACGGTGTGGATGGCATAATGGCGGTAGCGATCCTTGGCCTTTTCTCCTGCGACAAAGCAGACCAGAGAACCCACCGCCTGCTTCCCCCCGAGGTTGGAGATGTCCAGACACTCGATCCGCTCCGGCAGCCTGGCCAGACCAAACGCCTTTTGCAGCCCCTCGGCCAGCACCTGCCAGGAGGCCTGCTTGCTCTTTTTCGCGGCCAAAACCTGTTGGGCATTGGTCTCGGCCATCTCCAGCAAACGCACTCGGTCGCCCCGCTGCGGACAGGCGATGGCCACCGCGCTCCCCTTCTCCTCACTCAACCATTCCGCCAGCAACGGATCATCGGTTCCGGCAAAGGGCAGCAGGATTTCCTGGGGAAGATACCGCCCCTCCTCGCCGTAAAACCGGGAGAGCACCTCGGTGAGCACTTCCGGGTCGGAGCCCACCGGCTCGGCAAGGAAAAAGGCCTGCTGGCCGATGATTACCCCCTTGCGGATAAAGAGCAGGGCCACGGCCACGGAAGCGTCTTGGCGGACAAAGCCCAGCACATCCTGATCCCTGCCGTGCGCCGCCACCACCTGCTGCTTTTCCAGGGTCTTGTTCAGGGAACCGATCCGGTCCCGCAGTTGGGCCGCCTCCTCAAAGCGCAGCTCCGCCGAAGCCAGGGCCATCTTCCGGGACAGCTCCTTGACCAGCTCCTGGTTCTTCCCCTCAAGCACCAGGAGCACATTCTTCACCAGCTCTTGGTATTCCTCGCGGGAAACCTTATCCGCGCAGGGGGCAAGGCAGCGGCCCATCTGGTGATTGAGGCAGGGACGGGACTTGGGCCTGAGGCTTTTTTCCTTGCAGCGGCGCAGAGGAAAGAGCGAGTTGAGGTAGCGGATGGTTTCCCACATGGCCGAGGGAGAGGAAAAGGGGCCGAAATACCGGGCTCCGTCCTTAACCCGCCGCCGGGTCATCACCAGCCTGGGCCACTCCTCCTGCACCGTGACCTTCAAAAGCGGGTAACTTTTGTCGTCGCGGAGGATGACATTGTACTTGGGCCGGTGCTGCTTGATCAGCGAGGACTCAAGGATCAGGGCCTCTTTTTCCGTATTGGTGACAATGGTCTCGATGAGGCGCACCTGGGAGAGCAGCATCGCGGTTTTGCCGTGCTGGGCCTGATCGATGCGGGCGTAGGAGGACAGCCGCTTGCGCAACTCCCGGGCCTTGCCGACATAGAGCACCTCACCCGCCCGGCTCTTCATCAGATAGACGCCGGGCTGCAAGGGAACGGTTGGGAGAAATTCTTTGAAATCAAATGGGGGCATGATCA